>VYLF01000211.1_pt1 | contig 22397 bp, 18 predicted proteins | sample 5114371 | NCBI WGS metagenome assembly VYLF01 (sample SAMN12291773, study PRJNA351875) | freshwater metagenome | isolation source: freshwater lake | place: USA: Michigan, Kent Lake | collected 2013-08-15 | reverse complement strand
GGGGGGGGTGGCGGAGGGGAGGCGATCGCGGGTGCCGACTTCAGGGGCGCGCGGAGATTTTGTGCACACTGCCGGGCGAGTTGGAGTGTCTCGCGCCCTCTACAAGTAGTCTGGACGCTGATGCAGAGAGGGCGTGCCGTCCTCTCCGCACCTCTCCCTGCCCGGAAGAGAACCGCCCGATGCGATCGTCGTGCGTTCCGAGTGCCTTGAGTGGGGGTGCCGGGGGCGGCAGCCTCCGGCATGCCGCACCCGAAAACTCACCGAGTCGCCCGCCGTTAGTCGATTCCCTACAGTCTCGTCCTCGTGTCAGGTACCCCCACCCATGCTCACCCGCGTTGACATTGCGAACTATCGCGGCTTCAAGTCCTACCGGATGGAGGGGTTGGCGCAGGTCAACTTGATCGTGGGGAAGAACAACAGCGGCAAGACGGCACTCATCGAAGCTATTCATTTCGCGACAACCGGTGGTGATCCGACGGTCCTAACGGACGCGGCCTTCCGTCGTGGCGAGGTAATTGAAGTTGACGAAAGTCCCCGAACGATGGCGGACGTCACGCATTTTTTCCACGGACACGATATCGGGCCGGGCTCCGAGTTTGCCATTGGAGGCGATAACGGGTATCCCAATCTTAGGGTTCGGCTCATCGACATGCCGCAGGATCCGGAGTTGTTTCCCAGCGATGGTGAGGGATTCGACGGACGGGCGGTGATAGGCCTCCAGATTGAGGGCGGAACCGGCTTCGGGAGTCGACTCTCAGACTTGGCGCTTTCAGAACGTGGAGGGTTGATTTTCAATCGCAAGGCGCGATTTGCGATGGGCGCTGGTCAAGCTACTGCTCCCACGCCATCGTCTGTATTCTTGCCTACGGAATCCGTCAGTGGCTCGAAGCTGACACAGCTGTGGAGGAACGCCCTACTCGACGCTTCAAATCCACAGGTCGTGTCGGCGGTGAGGCTTGTCGATGACGAGATTACCGAGATCATCTATGTTCCGTCCGAAAGCGGATCGAGAAGCGTGTCTTCTTTCCGGAACTTCTTCGTACAGACGAAAGGGCATCCAAAGCCCCTACCCATCGGAAGCTTTGGAGATGGCAGTCGTCGGCTCATGGTCCTTGCGGTTGCGCTTGCACGAACTCCCAAGGGGACGCTCCTTGTCGACGAGATTGACACTGGCCTCCACTACTCCGTGATGGCCGACATGTGGAAGCTCGTGGTGAAGAAGGCCCTTGCGTCAAACGTGCAGGTCTTCGCGACTACCCACAGTTGGGATTGCATCGAAGGCCTGTCCACCCTTTGCCAGCGAGACCTCGAACTTGTGAACAAGGTGGCGATTCACAAGGTTGACCGAGCCTTGCAGAACAGTGTCGCGTTCAGAGGGGAGTCGCTGGTCCGTATGCTGCGCAGCGATATCGATCCGCGATAATGGCAAGCACCCGCGACATCCCGACACTTGTTGTCGAAGGCAACAACGACATGCACGTGATCATTTCGCTCATGATCCGGCATGGGATCAGTATGGATGACGGGGTCCGCCCGATCGAGTTGAAGATTGCGAAGGACCCGAGCACTAAAGCCGAAGGTGTCGTGCCGCTTCTGGCAAATATGGGCGACGCAATCCGCAACGCCACGGATCGTCCGATCGGTTTCGTGCTCGATGTCGACCTCTCTTGCGACAAGCGGTGGGAAGAGGTGTGCGCGTGCCTCAAATCCGCTGGCATCACACCGCCTGCAAAATGCCCCGCGGATGGGTACGTCGGACAAGTGCCGGGCTATCCGCATCCGTGCGGTGTTTGGATGATGCCCGATTGCGTGCTCGACCATGGCAAACTGGAGCACCTTCTGAAGACGCTGGTGCCTGCGGGCGATGCCCTTTGGACGCTGGCTGAAAGCAGCACCGACACGGCAAAGACCAAAGGCGCGAAGTTTCGTGATGTAGACCGCGTGAAGGCGATCACGCACTGCTGGCTCGCGTGGCAAGAAGAACCCGGCGTCCCATTCGGCCGCGCTGTTACATCAAAGTACTTCGGGCACGACTCCGTCGAGGCGAAGGCATTTCTCCGGTGGATCAAGAAGCTCTACGGCCTGACGCAACTCACAACCGTCTGACTAAGCCGCCACCGTCGCCGTCGTAATCTCCGACGACGGCCCCTTTTCCCCGCGTGTGTTGATCCAGCGGGCCATGTAGATGGCGGTTTTGCCCCGTTCGTCCGCCTTGAACTCGGCGCGGAAACTCGGTTTGGTCGTCATGGTCAGGAGCGTGAGCGCGGCGGGATCAGCTTGCGAGTCTGGGTACACTCTCTCGGCCATGCGATCGCCATTGACATCGAGCCCGCAGGTCTTTCCGCCGGTGATGCGGCGCGGGCTGTGGTGGCTCCTTGGGCTGTCGACGTTCATGGGGATTGCCGCGGTCGCGTGGGTCGTGCTGCGGGGACCGCTCGGCGTGCCGCGTGGGTTCGGGTATCGCTATGGCGCGTTGTTTCTGGGCCTGCCGCCGATCGTGGTGCTCTTGCCGTGGTGGGCTTTCCGGACGCGGTCCATCCGAAGGGCGTTGCTCGATTCCGAGGGTCGCCTCTGCACGCACTGCGCGTACAACGTCTCCGCGCTTGCGCCGGCGGGTACCTGCCCGGAGTGCGGCAAGCCCTACGACATCGAGAAGGACAAGCCGCTGTGGGAGGCCGTCGGTGCGCGGTACGAGGACGATCGCGACACCAAGGCCCCGTAGCGCGCGAGGTTGCGGCATCAGTTGCTTGCTCGGTACGATTCAATCATGCTCTCGCGCCTGCACGTCCTTCTCGCTTCCGGCCCGCCGATGCTGATGCGGGGGCGCAAGGGGTTGCTCTACGCCACGCTCGCGTGCTTCGTGGTCGCGGGGACCTACGTGGTTCTGGACGATCCGCTCAACCTCCCGCACCGGCGCTGGTGGAAGCGTGCGGCGGTCGGCGTCGCCTTGTTTCCCATCGTCGTCCTTCAGCCGCTGTGGGTGTATCGCACGCGGCATCTCAGCCGCCTCGCGCGGGAGCGTCAAGGACGCCTGTGTCCCCAGTGCGCGTACGACGTGTCCACGCTTAACCCGGCAGGCACATGTCCGGAGTGTGGCAAGGCGTACGACATCGCACGCGATGCGCCGCTTTGGATCTCGTTTGTTGAGAGCGGCCCCTGGGGCCCAGCCCGCGCGCCGCACCCACCGAAGTAAGTCACTCACGCCGCCACCGCGTTCGTACACTCCATCATGCCGCCCGTCCTGTCACGCCGCGAACTCATCGCCGAGATCGACGTCGAGCACGCTCGGCTGACGTTGCTCATCGATCGCGTGCCACCGGGCCTCTGGAAGTCGTCGCGTGTCAACTCGGCTGGCTGGTCGCTCAAGGACGTTCTGGCACATTTGGCCGATTGGGCCGAGCGATGCGACGGCTGGTGCACTTTGGGCGACACGCTGACGGAGATGACGCCGCCCGAAGCGGGCTTCACGTGGAACGAGACGCGCGAACTCAATCACGCGATCTATCTCAAACGCCGCTCGCACACGCTCGCTCGCGTGCTCAAGGACTACAACGCCGCGCACGAAGCCCTGCGGTCGCGGGCCGTCACCATGCCCGAGGCCGATCTGATCGCGGTCGGCCGCTTCGCGTGGTGCGGCACGAAGTGGAGCATCGCCCAGCACATCCGCGCCAACACGGCCGCTCACGACCGCTGGGCGTTCAAGCACTTTCAGCGCGTGCTCCGAACGCTCGCCCTGGCCCCGTCCGAAGCCAAGAAAGCCTCAGCTCCAGCACGAGCCGACACGACCTCGCGTCGCCAAAGCAAGGCCAAGCCGTCGCGGCGCAGGTCTAAGTAAAGCCAATGCGCCCCCTACACCGCCACTGTCGCCGTCGTGACCTCGGACCACGGCCCTTTTCGCCCTGCGAGTTGACCCAGCGGAGCATGTAGACGGCGGTTTTGCCGCCGTCGCCTGAGCGGAAGTCGGCGCGGAAACTCGGTCTGGTTGTCATGGTCAGGAGCATGAGCGCGGCGGGATCGGTCGGCGCGGGTTGGTCCGCATCCATCAATTTCACCCACACCTCGGCCCCGAGCACGCCCGCGGGTTTCGCGCGGCGGGTCGGCGTGGACTCATCGGGTTCACCTCTCGGCGCTGCGCTGGGGCGCAGTTGGTGCGTGAGCCGTTCTGCCCGCGCGGGTCTTCGCCGCGAGAAGGAACGCGATGGCGTGGCGCGCGCCTGCTACTTCTTGGCTTCAGACTGGACGTGATCGAAGATCAGGGTGCGATCCTTCCCTTGTGTGCTCCACGCTTTAACGCGCGCGTTGCCCTGGGGCTCAAAGTCGATCCGCGCTTCGATGGTGGAGACGCCGCTTGACCGATGCGCCCTGAGGTCAACGCGGAGCGAGCGCCCGTCGGTTCCCGGCGTGATGTCCCCTTCGTAGACGACCCCCTCGCCGTCGGTGCTGCTGGCCAGTGCGAGGCAGCGCAGCACCCCCGCGCCGGTGTGGTGGTAGAGATAGAGGTCCATCGTGTGCGTGGTCGTGCCTTCGGCGCTGAGCGTCTCGACGCGGCCGTAGATCGCGTCGGCGTCTGGCACATACTCAAAGGTCGTGCGCGTGGGAGGCGTGCCCGCAGGCGCTCGGGCCGCGAACTCGGGCGCGGCCTTGGTCTCCCATGTGTGGCCCAGGAGTAGCTCGATGGGTTTTAGAAAGTTAGAGGGTTTGGACGCGGCCACCAGGGTGCGCTCCGCGGCGAGCTCCTTCTCGCTGGCCGCCTCGACGCGATAGCGTCGCCACTCGTTCTGGAGCGAAAAACCCTCGGGAACCTTGTCCAGCAGTTCATCGTGGTACGCGTCGGGGCCTTCAAAGGTCCAGCGCCGGCCGAAGACACGCAGCCCGATGTCCTGGTGCATATCAACTAGGCCATTGGCCTTCTCGCCGTCAAACGTGAACGTCCCCTCGGCCACGCCGCGGAACGTGGGGCTCACAGAGAGCGTGCGCACCTCTTTGCGAGTAGGGTGCCAGTAGAAGATGGAGATGGTGTGCCACGGCTCGCCGCTGGGGGCGGTGCCTACGGTCATCCTTCGGATCGAGTTGCGCTGCGGTCCCCAGTGCCAGGTGTCATAGATGTCCGTGCCCGCCATCGCAGTCATCTTCCAGCGGCCACCGATGAGGCCAGAGAACGGCTCCATTCGGACCGAGGTCGCCTTGACTGGCTGCACGTTCGAGGGCACAGTCCCCGGCTTGTTGTCCGGCGGGCTCGAACATCCAGCGATCAGCACGAAGGGAAACAAGGCGTACCACGAGAGATCGCAATGCATGGATGCTTTACGTCTGTGCCCGCTCGACAGTTCGTCTTTGAACGAGATACTCAAAGGCATCGGTCATGTGGGGCGCACGCGGCCAGCGCCAAGGCCATCGGTCGATCAAGCGGCAACAGTGACCGACGCCGTCTCGCTCCGTGCCCCGGGGGAGTACGATTCCGCGATGAGAACCGTCTTGGCCATTCTGGCCGTGTGCGTGGTTGGGTGCGGGTGCATGGACTGCTCGCCGCGAGAGCCGACCGCACAGCGTGCCGCCGCGCCGAACGCGGCCTCGATCTCCGCTGAGGAACGCGTGGTTATCGAGGGCAAGATCCGCGAGCATCTCAAACTTCCTCCCAGCGCTGCGCTCGGCCCTGCCGAGTTCCCGCGGGTCACAGAGCTCGATCTCAATCGCACGGCTGTCTCTGATGCCGGGGCCGTATGGCTTGCGGACCCTGCCACGGGCCTGTGCTCGCTGGCCACGCTCAACCTTCAACACACGGCCTTGACCGATGCCGGGTTGGCCGCGCTGGCTCGCGCGGACACCGGGCTCAAATCCCTCACCGCGCTGTACCTGGCTCACACCAAAGTCAATGACGCAGGCGTGCAAACGCTCGCCCGCGTGGGCACGGGCCTATCGGCGTTGACCCAGCTTGATCTTCGGAGCACTGCTGTGACGGAAACGGGAGTGACCTCGCTCGCGCGGGCCGACACCGGGCTCAAGGGTTTGACCTCGCTTGACCTGAGTTTCACCAAGGTGACCGACGCGGGAATCAAGTTGCTGGCCGACAAGAACACCGGCCTGAAAGGTCTCACCGTGCTCGGCCTCGCGAGCACCCAGATCGCTGACGCGGGACTCGCGCACCTGGCCCAGAAGGACACGGGCCTGAAGAACCTGCGCACGCTGAACCTGGCCTTTTCGCAAGTGACGGACTCGGGAGTCAGGGCCGCAGCCCGCGAGGACTCGGGCCTCTCGCCGTTGCACGCGATCTTCTTCCACGGCACACGGGTAACCGACATCGGCGTCGCAGACCTTGCCCACAAGGACACGGGCCTGAGATCGCTAAAGACTCTTGATCTTGGCGCCACGGCCGTGACCGACGCGGGAGTCCTCGCACTGGCGCGGGCCGACTCGGGCCTCACATCACTGGCCGCGCTCCACCTGCGTGAAACCAAGGTGACGGACGCGGGTGTCGCCGCGGTCAAGGCCCGCTGGCCAGCGATCGAGATTGCCCGTTAGACCGCTACTGTCGCGCTGGCCGTCCCGCTCCAGGGCCCGATGGCTCCGCTCGTGCTCACCCAGCGTGAGCGGCGATGGGCCTGCATGCCGCCCTTGTCCGACTCGAAACTCAGCGTAGTTTCGCCGCGTGTGACGCTGCCGATGGAGCGGTAGTTGCCGGGGTTCGCGGGCGCGGGGCTGCCCGGCCCGGTGAGCGCGACGAAGACATCGGCGCGCTGGACTCCCGCGGGCCGGGCGCGGCGGGTCGGCGTGGACTCAGCTACCTGCCGCGGTTGGTGCGGGAGGCGTTGCCCGCCCGCTCCCTCCTTCCCAACTCACATACCCAACCGCACCAAAACTCGGGTTTTATCAGGCTCTCATGACCCCAAACCCCAAACCGGCCGACATTGGTGTGTGGAAAGTGTTTGGGTTGAAGGGGGTTGGAGAGGGTGTGGAGCAGGCCCGGGGTCGGGTTGCTACACTGTTGGTTGTCCGGTCGGTCTCGGGAACGGGATCGGGTGGGATTGAGCCTGTCGCCGCATTCGTGCGGCGCGAGCGGAAAGTGAAGTCCTTCACGAGATCGCGGGTGTGCCGCGGAGCGTGGGGGCAACGGAACATCGGTCCGGCGGAGCGGTCGTGCGGCGCGTGTGCGTCGCCCCCGCGTCGGATTGGACGAAGGAAGAACCACTTTCGGCGATCGCGGCGGTGCCGCGGGAGTTCGCGGGAGTGGGAGATGATCGCGGGGGCGGGCGAGGGCGCTGAGAGCGTCGCGCCGCCGGCGGTTGTCGCGAGGGTTCTCGGCGTGAAGCGCGGGGGACCCGGATCGAGCGGCGTGCGGGCCAAGAGTCGCGCGTGCCGGGCGGATCACGTCCGATCGACGAAGCCAGGACCGATCAGAGCGTGCCACGAAGGGTGCGCGGAAGGGTCGGTGTGCTTTGGCAGAATCTCAGATGATCATCAACTACGTGCCTGGCGAGGAATGCCGGGTGGCGATCGTTGAGGACGGCAAGCTCGAGGAGCTGTACGTCGAGCGGTTTGCGAACGCGAACCGGGTGGGGAACATCTATGTTGGTCGGGTGGTGAACGTGGAGCCGGCGATCCAGGCGGCGTTCATCGATTTCGGCATTGGTTTGAACGGCTTCCTGCACGTGTCGGATCTTCACCCGCGGTACTTCCCGGGCGAGGGCGACGACACCACCGAGCGCGTGGGGCACAAGACGCCTCGTCGCGAGCGGCCCCCGATCCAGCACGCGCTGCGTCGCGGGGACGAGGTGATCGTGCAGGTGCTGAAGGACGGCGTGGGCTCGAAGGGCCCGACGGTGACGAGCTACCTGTCGATCCCGGGGCGGTTCCTGGTGATGATGCCGCAGATGGACAACATCGGCGTGAGCCGGAAGGTTGAAGACGACGAGCAGCGTCGGCAGATGCGGGAGATCCTGGATCAGCTCGAGCTGCCGGAAGGCTTCGGGTTCATCCTGCGGACGGCGGGTTTCCAGAAGACCAAGACCGAGCTCAAGCGGGATCTGTCGTATCTCCAGCGGCTCTGGAAGGACATGGAGCGGCGGCTGAAGACGGGCGGGAACAAGCCGCGGCTGCTGTATTCGGAGAGCGATCTGCTGGTGAGGTCGTTGCGGGATCTGCTGACGACGGATATCAACCAGGTCATCATCGATCACGAGACGGCGCTGAAGCGTGCGAGCCGGTTCATGAAGATCGTGGCTCCGCGCGGCGCGACGCAGCTGATGCACTTCCCGGGAAAGACGCCGATTTTCCACGCGTTCAACGTGGAAGAGCAGATCGCGTTGATCCATGCGCGCGAGGTGCCGCTGCCGTCGGGCGGGCGGCTCGTGATCGATCAGACGGAGGCGCTGGTCGCGATCGACGTGAACTCGGGGAAGTCGCGTGATTCGCGGGACAGCGAGACGAACGCGTATCAGACGAACGTGGAGGCGGTGGACGAGATCTGTCGTCAGCTGCGTCTGCGGGACATGGGTGGGATCGTGATCAACGATCTGATCGATATGCGGAGGGTTGAGCACCGCAAGGACATCGAGCACCGGTTCAAGGAGCGGCTCAAGCGGGATCGTGCGCGGAGCACGGTGCTGCAGATCTCGGAGTTCGGGATCCTGGAGATGACGCGCCAGCGGATGCGTCCGAGCCACGAGAGTGTGCACTTTACGGATTGTCCGACCTGCCGCGGGCGCGGCATGGTGCAGAAGCCGGACTCGGTGGCATCGGAGGCGGTGCGCGAGTTGTGCATGCTGCTGGATGTGGAGAAGATCCAGCGGGTGGAGATGGTTGTGTCGGCGCGGGTGGCGGGGGAGATGCTGTCGGGCAAGCGGCAGCTCTTGACGCGGATCGAGCGTTCGTACGTGAAGAAGGTCGACGTGCGGGTGAGCGACGCGGTGCCGGTGGATCGCATCGGCTTCTACGCGTACGACGAGATGGGCAACGACGTGGACCTCACGAACCTGCCCCGTCCGAAGAAGCCCAAGGACCTCAAGCCGTGGGAGGATCCGGACGCGGCGAACACGGATTGGGCGGACAACACGGCGGATCAGGTGAACCACGAGGAGCCCGAGCCCGTGGAGGAAGCGGTCGAGGACTTTGCGCTCCACCCGATCGAGATCGACGAAGGCCCGGATGTGGGCGAGGGCGAGAGCGGCGGTTCGGACCAGGTGGACGAGGGTGGTCGCAAGCGTCGGCGTCGGCGCGGGCGTCGGGGCAAGGGCGGCGCGGCGGGCGGGGCACCGGCTCCGCAGGCACAGGGGCGGCCCCCGCAGCAGCAGCAGCAACAGCAAGCGCGGCCTCAGCCGCCGCGGCAGCAACCTGCGCCGCAGCCTGTGGCGCAGGGGCCGGCGGTTGACGGTGGCGAGGGCCACGTCGATGGACAGGATGACGGTGGGCATCAGGATGGCGGGCCGCAGGGGCCCGATGGCGGCGCGGACGGACCCGGCGGCGGGAAGCGGCGTCGTCGGCGGCGCGGGCGTCGTGGTCGTGGCGGTCGCGGCGGCGAGGGCGGGCCGAACCAGCAGCAGGGCATGAGCGGGCCGGGCGGCGAATCTGGCGCTGGGTCGATGGGAGACGCGGCGGCCGAGATCGCGTCCGACGAGATTTCGCCGGCAGCCGAAGAAGTCGCGGCGGATCAGTTCGCGATCGAAGCGGATCGCCAGAGCCAGCACGCGCACAGGCGCGGCGGGCTTCGTCCTTCGGCCGATGGGATCATCACCGGCGATCACGGGGAGAGCCCCGAGCCTCAGGCGCAGCAGCAGGCGCCGTCGGGCGATGATGTCGATGGCCCGGGCGGTGAGTACGAAGGAGACGAGGGCGGGCCCGAGGGCGGCGAGCAGTCGCAGGGACCCGATGGTGCTCCACAGGGTGAAGGCGGCGAGGGTGGCGAGGTGCGCAAGCGTCGTCGTCGTCGTCGCCGTGGTCGTGGTGGGAATCGAGCGGGCGAGGGCCAGCCGCAGGGCGGCGAGGGCCAGGGATCTCAGCAGATGAACCAGGGCAACGGGAATCAGGGCCAGGGGGATCAGGGCCAGCAGGGCCGCGCTCCTCAGCAGCAGGGCCAGCCACAGGGTCGAGCGCCTCAGCAGGAGGCCCAGCAGCGCGGCCAACAGCAGGGCGGCCAGCAGCAAGGTGGCTACCAGGGCGGGCGTCCGCGGGATGACCGCGGGGGTCAGCGCGGTCAGCAGGGCGGTCGCGGCGGGCCGGACCGGCGTGATGGCCGAGATGGCGGGCGCGATGGTGGCCGCGACGGTGGCGGTCGTGGTGGGCGTGACGGTCGCGATCGGCGTGACGGTCGTGATCGCCAGGACAACCGGCCGCGGGAGGATGGGAGGCCGCCGCAGGCTTCGGGGCAGCCCCCGCAGCAGCAGCAGCAACCGCCGCAGCAGCCGCAGCAGAACACGGGGCCGAAGCCTCGGACGCTGTACGGGGCGGTGAAGCGGAAGTTGTCGGCGAGCGAGTTGAACAGGCGTCCGAAGCCGGAGTGACGCGCGGTCGGTCGAACGCATGGAACGACGCGTCATCATCCTGGGCTCGACGGGTTCCATCGGCACGCAGTCGCTGGACGTGATCGAGCACCTGAACGGTCTGCACGCGCGCGGGGAGTACACGGACTCGTTCCGGGTCGTGGGGCTCGCGGCGGGGCGGAGCGTTTCGCTTCTGCGTGAGCAGGCGGAGCGGTTTGGGTGCGGTGACTGCGCGCTGGCGGACGAGGCGGGCGCTGGTGCGCTGCGCGGGATCGCGCGGGTGTACGCGGGGCCTGATTCGGCGGATGCGCTGGTGAGGTCGGTGGCGTGCGACGTGGTGATCGCGGCGATGGTGGGTGCCGCGGGGCTGCCGGCGACGCTGGCGGCGGTCGAGCTCGGCAGGGACGTTGCGCTGGCGAACAAGGAGACACTGGTGGCGGCGGGGGGCGTTGTGATCCCGGCTGCGCGCCGGTCGGGCGCGAAGCTGTTGCCGGTGGATTCGGAGCACGCGGCCGCGTGGCAGTGCCTGATGTGCCTGCTGGGTCCGGGGGCTGCGCCGCCGACGGCGGTGGATGCGAGGCTCGCGCGGCTGGTGCTGACCGCCTCGGGCGGACCGTTCCGGTTGTGGACGAAGGAGCAGATCGAAGGCGCGACGCCGGAGCAGGCGCTGCGGCATCCGACGTGGACGATGGGCCGGAAGGTCACGATCGACAGCGCGTCGCTGATGAACAAGGTGCTGGAAGTGATCGAGGCCCACTGGCTGTTCGGGCTCGAGCCCGAGCGCATCGGGGTGGTGGTGCATCCGCAGAGCATCGTGCACGCGGCGGCGGAGATGTGTGACGGTTCGCTGATTGCGCACATGAGCGCGCCGGACATGAAGTGTCCGATCCAGGCGGCGTTGTCGTGGCCGGCGCGGGTGGAGGGGGCGTGCAGGCGGGTGCGGCTGGAGGAGCTCAAGTCGCTGGCGTTTGAGGCGCCGGACGCGGAGCGGTTCCCGGCGATCCGGCTGGCGGAGCGCGTGATGCGTGAGGGGGGCGTGAGCGGGGCGGTGCTGAACGCGGCGAACGAGTGCGCGGTGGAGGCGTTCCTCGCGGGGGCGATGGGGTTCGCGGAGATCCCGCGCGTGGTGGAGCGGGCGATGAACGCGGTGGGGGCGGGGCGAGCGGCGACGCTGAGGGATTGCCTGGAGGCGGATGCCGCGGCAAGGGAGCATGTGCGCGGGGAGTTGGCGGCCCGCGGTGAATCGCGCGGGGCGCGGTGAGCGAAGGGAAGTGACAGTGAACGCGACACCACGCAAGTTCGTCCTGGGGATTTCGGGCGCATCGGGCGCGGCGTACTCGCTGCGGTTCATGCGGCTGCTGCTGGAGCGCGGGCACGAGCTGCACCTGGTGGTCTCGGACTACGGTCGGCGGTTGCTGTTTGACGAAGCGGGCGTGCGGGAGTTATCGGCGGAGACGCTGGTGCCCGAGATCGCGGCGGGATTGCCCAGTGGTCGGCTCTTTATTCATCCGAACAAGGACGTGGGCGCGGTGATCGCGTCGGGGAGCTTTTTGCACTCGGGGATGGTGGTGCTGCCGTGCTCGTCGGCGTCGCTGGGGGCGATGGCGACGGGGTCGGGGTCAAACCTGCTGACGCGCGCGGCGATGGTGACGCTGAAGGAGCGGCGGCCGCTGATTGTGTGCCACCGGGAGATGCCGCTGAGCCTGATTGACATCAGGAACATGGAGACGCTGGCGTTGGCGGGCGCGACGATCTGCTCGCCGAATCCGGGGTTCTATCTGAATCCCAAGCGGGTAGAGGACATCGTGGACTTCACGGTGGGGAAGGTGCTGGACCTGCTGGGAGTGGAGCACGACCTGCGGACGCGGTGGGAGCATCACGAGGGCGACCATTCTCCGAACCGCGTTGGGGGTGAGTGAGCGGGGCGGTTGTTTTTCACCGGGGCCGGTTTGGTGCTCCGATATCCCGAGCGCGGCGCGCGGTTGAGGGGTGGGATCGCGCGGAAACCGGGAGATCGGACATGAGCGCGGTTCCTACGCAGGCGAGGCTGGCACCCGAAGAGCAGGCGGAGTTGGCGGAGGAGCTGACGAAGTACTACACGTCGCAGTACCGAGACGACGTGTGCCTGCCGAACTGGAAGGACCATCTCGCGAAGCGGCGGGACGAGGACGCGAACTTTCGGGCGATCCTGGAGCGCACGGAGAAGTGGGTGCTGGGCCGGCGCGTGGGCGCGAACGAGCGGGTGCTGGTGGTGGGGGGAGGCACCGGTGCGGACTTCATGGCGTTCGCGCGGCGTGGATGCGAGACGCACGCGGTGGAGCCGAGCACGAAGGCGGTGCGGATCGCGCACCTGAAGGCGAAACAGGAGGGGCTTGATTCGTCGCGGTTCATCGAGGGGGTCGCGGAGAAGCTCCCGTACGTGTCGAACATGTTCGACTTCGTGTGGTCGTGGACGGTGATCGAGCACGTGCAGAACGTGGAGCGGTCGCTGCGGGAGATGGTGCGGGTGCTCAAGCCCGGCGGGACGATGTTCATCGGGACGGTGGACTATCGCGGGTGCTACGAGCCGCACTACAAGATGTACCTGCCGTGTTTTCTGCCGACGCCGGTGGTGAAACTGGCGCTGCGGCTGCGGGGGCGGGATCCGGCGTTCTACTCCACGCTGGCGCTCACGAATGCGCGGGAGATCGCGCGGGTGTTCAAGTCGCTGGACGTTGTGGCGCAGCGCGTGGTGTACCCGTGGAACGCGGAGCTTCGCGAGCCGAAGACGATGGGGCAGCGGACGGCCCGGTGGATCTCCGAGCGGCTGGACATCGACACGAATCTGCACTGGGTGGTCCGCAAGCGCGGCGAGGGCGGCTGAGAACCCGAACAGGCCTCAAATCTGGTCATTGGGCGGGGCGCTTGGCTTGCGGGATTGTGAGAAACACGGATACTGGTGGCGGCGCGGGGCGTACGGACCGCGTCGGGGTGTGCGTGTGCTGTGCCGCGATGAGAGTGATCGAGAACGGGAGCTTTGACCATGACGTTGATGAGCCATCGGAACAGCGCGCTCGCGCTGGTGTTGGGAGCTGTTGCCACGGCGAGCGGGGCGGGTTCGGTGGGGGGAGTGGTGATCGGGCCGGTCGTGGGTCCGGATGAGTGGCCGGCGGATCTGGCCGCGGGTTGCGAGGTCGTGCGGATGGCGCCCGCGCTGCGGCCGGTGGTGGAGGAGTGGGTGTTCCGGGGGCTTGAGGCGCGGCATCAGCGGATGTTGAACGTGGCGGCGGCGAACGCGAAGCGGCGGGGAGCGCCGTCGGTGGCGTGCTTTGCGCCGGGGACGAGCGCGGAGACGATGGGGGCGTTCAACCGCGCGATCTTCGCGTTCCAGGACAGGTTTACGCCGGGGCCGCGCTGGGAGGTGACGGCGACGAACCCGAGCACCGGGGACTATGGGACGCCGATCGTGCTGACGTACTCGTTCGTGCCGGACGGGACGGAGATTCCCAACGGCATCGGCGAAGGGGTTGCGCCCTCTGATCTGTTCGCGCGGATGAACGCGATCTACGGCGGCAACACGCAGCAGTGGCAGAACCTGTACCACGGCGTGTTCGCGCGGTGGGGCGAGTTGACGGGGGTTACCTACATCTACGAGCCCAACGACGACGGCGCGGTGATGGTGGATGCCGATGGTGTGCTCGGTGTGCGCGGCGACCTGCGGCTGGGCGGGAAGTTCATCGACGGCAACAGCGGCGTCCTCGCGTACAACTACTACCCCAACTCCGGCGACATGGTGATCGACACGGGGGACAACTTCTTCGAGAACCTGGGGACGAACTCGCTGCGGCTGCGGAACGTGCTGTCGCACGAGCACGGGCATGGCATGGGGCAGCCGCACGTGTGCCCGGTGCAGAACACGAAGCTGATGGAGCCGTTTGTCTCGACGGCGTACGACGGCCCGCGGCACGACGACATCCGGGGCGCGCACGCGCGGTACGGTGACGTGAACGAGCCGAACGGGAGCCTGGCGCAGGCGACGCCGATCGGGAGCGTTGCGGTGGAGAACGTGGTGACGGTGGGCGTGCCGCCCGCGCCGGCGATCGCGAACGGGTCGACGGTTTCGATCCACGGCGATGGTGATGAGGATTGGTACACGTTCACGACGGCGGCGGGTGGGCTGCTGACGATTACCGCCGCGCCCGTGGGGCTGGCGTACGAGGATGCGCCGCAGAACTGTGCGGGATTCTCGGGGTCGTGCTGCTTCGGAGAGTTCACGGATAGCGCGAGCATCGCGGACCTGGTGGTGGAGGTGTACAACGGTTCGGGCGCGCTGATCGCGAGCTCGGATTCGACGGGCGCGGGCTTGGTCGAAACGTTGAACGCGGCGACGTCGGGCGGCGGGACGTTCTCAGTGCGGGTGCTGGAGGATGGAGCGCCGACGGAGCCGCAGTTGTACACGCTGAGCGTGCAGTTGTCGGCGGCGCCCGCGCTCGGGCTGACGCTGATGGAGCCGGTGCCGACGGTGGTGCCGGCGGGTGATTCGGTGCTGGTGAGCGTGCGCGCGGCCTCGGCGGGTGTGCCGGTGAACGCGGTGCAGATGAGCCTGTACTCGAGGCGCGGGGGTGTGGGTCCCTTTACGCAGGCTGCGATGGCGCACCTGGGGGGCGGTGTGTTCACGGGTCAGTTGAACACGGGCGGGTGCGGCGAGGAGTGGCAGTACTACGTGCAGGGTGTCGCGGGTTCGGTGGTGGCGGGGCTGCCGGCGACCGGTGGGACCGGGGTCTACCTCACCGAGGTGGGCGAGGTCGTGACGACGCTCACGGAGTCGTTTGAGGTTTCGCCCGGTTGGACGGTCAGCGGTGACGCCGTCGCGGGCGCGTGGACCCACGGCGAGCCCTTGGGAACGGGTGCGCAGCCCGAGTTCGATCACTCGCCGGATCCGCTGAGCAACTGCTACTTCACGGGGCAGGGCACGAACGCGACGAGCGCGGGCGAGGCGGATGTGGACAACGGTTCGACGGTGCTGACGAGCACGACGTTCAGCGCGCTGGGCGTGGAGAACCCGACGATCGGGTACTGGCGCTGGTACGACAACAGCCGCGGCGGCGCGCCGAACACGGACGTGTTCACGGTGGAGCTGAGCAACAACAGCGGTGGCACGTGGGTGACGGCGGCGACGATCGGGCCGGCGACGCAGAACACGGGGAACTGGGTGTACCACCAGATTCCGCTCGCGGCGATCGGCATGACGGCGACGGCGTCGATGCGGATCCGGTTCACGGCGTCGGACCTGGGGACGGGATCGCTGGTGGAAGCGGCGATCGACGACTTCAGCGTGTTCGGGCTGACGTGCGAGAACGCGTGCCCGGCGGACTACAACGGCGACGACGGCGTCGACGGTGACGACGTGATCGCGTACTTCGCCGACTGGGACGCGGGCGTGATCGGCGCGGACTTCAACGGCGACGGTGGTGTCGACGGCGACGACGTGATCGAGTTCTTCGGAAGGTGGGACTCGGGCTGCTGATCAGGTCGGATTGGAGACAACGAAGGTGAGGGAGTCGCCCGCGCGGAGCACGATGGGGTCGTCGTGCGCGCGGATGGTGTGGGTCCCGCTTCCCGAGGTGGTCACCGGCGACGCCTTCGAGATGATCCCGACGCGCGGGAGCTCGACGGATCCGTCGGCGCGTATGACGTGCAGGCGTGAGATGTCGCTGTTCCGAGGTCCGAGGGCCGTGAGTGTGAGGGTGCGGATCGTGAGCGAGCCGTGGACGACTCGGATGGTCTGTTCGGTCTCGGTGGGGTTGAACGCGAAGGTTTGCGAGTACGTGCCCCAGCCGGCGCTCGCGATGAACGGTGCGCGGAAGCGACCGATGTAGGCGAGATCGCCGTGCTTCGCGAAGATTCGCGGGGCGAAGCCGATCTCCCCCCGCGGGCCGTGGTGGGAGAAGCCGCACGCGGTGACGAAGGAGCCGTAGCTCGCCATCGCGCGGGCGTAGTGGTTGGAGCACTCGACCTCGTTGTAGGGGTTGCGGAGGTTGGGGCTGTAGCGGTCGTGGATCATGCGCGTGATCGCGAGGCCCTCGGTGATGAGCCCCTCGGCGATCATGTGGCTCGCGACCTGGTGCTCGAAGCCGGTCATGCACTCGTTGAAATAGCCCGCGGCCCAGGCGTCGCCGCTCTTGCCTGTGGCGGCATCGCTCCCGCCCTTCGGCCACGTGCACATCAGCAGGCCGCCTTCGCCGGGCATGGCGTACCAGCGGCCGCCCTTGATGCGCTGCTCCATGAAGCGGCGGTACGGGCCGATGTCGGGGGCGAAGTTGTAGCGGTAGAGCGAAGCGAGAGCGGTGTAGCTCGTGCCGTAGTCGGTGACGCGTGGGAGGTTGTTCTGGTGCGCGAAGGACTGGCCCAGCATCTGGTCGATGTGGCAGCCGTTGCCGGTGCTGTTGGCGTCGGGGCGTTTCGGGTCGGGGGCGTGGATGAAGTACTCGCCGTTGAAGAGCGTGGGGAGCTGGCTTCGCCCGGCCTCGGTGATGCCGAAGCACGTGGCGGCAAACTCCTCGTCGCCGGCGTCACGCGCGAGTGCCGCGGCGGCGTGCAGCGCGCAGTTGTAGAGCGAGCTGATCCACGCGATACGGCCGTACCAGGAGGTGTCGAGGGTGTTGTACTGTTCGCCCTCGAGGATGCCGAGGCGCTGGGGGTCGCGTGCGATGACGAACTGCATGGCCTTCTTGACGTTGGGGTAGACGGCGCGGAGGAACTCGTCGTCGGTGCAGAGCGTGTGCTCGCGGTACGCGCGGATGATGGTGCCGCACTGACCGTCGATGGCGAGCGAGCGGGCGGCCTCGCCCCGGTAGTGGATGAGGCCGGTGTCCGCGTTGAACTCGGAGCCGAAGTCGATGTCGCGACGCAGCGATCGCTCGAGCTGCGGGAAGACGCGGGCCAGGCCCTGCGCATACTGCCAGACGTGCGTGCACGTGCCGGGGCAGCAGTGCGTGCCTTCCCAGCCGTAGAAGCGCCCGTTGTCGAAGCGGTAGCAGGTGCTCGTTGCGGCAGCCGAGACGTTGCAGAACGTGCGCTCGAGGAACCAGCAGGGCAGGGTCGAGTCGTACCAGGTGTCCCGCCACAGCAACGTGCGGTCGAGGATCTCGGGGTGCTCAGCCACGTACGCGGTGACCGCGCCGGCGTCGGCGAAGCGTGCCGCGTAGTGGCGCTTGAGGTTGGCGATGCCGTCGATGAAGGAGAGCGCGGCGCGGTCGAGGTTGGGGAAGTGCCACGCGATGGCGAGCCGGATCGTGGTGGATGCGCCCGGCGCGAGCGTGAGGGGAACGCGGAGTTCGCCAGCGGGGTGCGCGGCGGGATCGGAGAGGGGAACGACGCGGGCGTCGGGGTGGGCGTCGAGCAGGGCGAGGGCCATGGTGCCGAAGTCGGGGGCCGTGGCGAGTTCGTACGGCGCGGCACGCTCGGTATCGCGGAGCACGATGTCGTCGATGCCGATGTTGCCCCACTCGCCCCGCCAGCCGTCGACGATCTGGAGGCGGGCCGCGCGGCCGGCGTACTCGGTGACGTTCCAGTTCTCCAGGCGCATCGCGTTGTCGTTGTTGCCCGTCGCGGTGCGCACCGTTGCGCCGTCGACGAGAAGGTTCATGCAGGTCTGGCCCTGGTGCTTCCCGCCGCCGATGCGGAACGAGATGAACGTCCGCTCGATCACGAACTCGCGGCTGGTGAGCGTGCCGATGTGGGCGTCGGCGGCGCGGACGTCCTCGCCCGAGCGGGATTCGTGCGAGTTCACGAGGCCCTGGGCGTGGGCGTTGAGGTTGCCCTGGTATCGCGCGATGTCGGCGAGCGTGCGGGGTTTCGTGCCGAAGGCAGTGCCGGTGGCGGTCCAGCCTTCGTATCTGCCGGTCTCGAAGTCGTCGAAGACGATCTCCGGCCGCTCGTTGGGGATCGGCGCGCGGGGGGCGGCGTCGGCGCGGCAGAGGAGCGTGAGCGGTGAGCCGGCGCGCCGCTCGTTGCGGCGGATCACGTCGTCTGGCTTCGCGGTAGCGTGCGCGACCGGGTTACGAAGCGAAGCGATGAGCTCGGTGGTGAGCGGCGCGGTGCCGGAGTTGGTGATCTCGTAGCTGAGGACCGTGCACGGCAGTGAGGAGTCTTCGACCTCGAGTGGGCAGAAGGGTGTGAAGGCGGTGAGGCGGACTTTGGCCGGGAACTTGGGGTCGTGGTAGCTGACGGTGGCGACGGGGTACTGGCCGACGAAGGTAATGCCGGTCGCGGGGAAGCCATTCTGGTTGAGGGGGCGGCGAGAGCCGTCGGGGTTGGTGAGGGCGACATTGAAGTCGACGGGTGAGGTGACCGCCGCGGGCTTGGCGTAGAGCGTGCCGGCGCTGTCGGACCATTCGCGGGCGGGCGGGAGGTTGAAGACATCCCAGCACCAGAGTCGGCCGTCGCCGGAGAGGTAGACCTGGCCGCAGCCGACGCCGCCGATGGGCATACCGATGTGGGCGAGGTCGGGGCCGGAAGCCGTGAGGGGCGAGCCGCGGGCGCGGAGGGAGTCGAGCCACTCCGGCGTGAAGCGTTTGTCGGCGGGAACGGGGAAGGCGTCGGGGTCGTGGGCGAAGGGGCCCGCGACGGCGCGACCGGCGAGGAAGGCGAAGGTGGCAGAGCCTGCAGCGCCGAGAAACCCGCGGCGGGAGAGTTCGCTGATATCCATGCGAACAGTCTACTGGCGGGATCAGGCTGTGGCGTACTGGGTCGCGGGGGCGGGGTCGATCTCGCAGACGCCGTGGAAGCGGACGGCGACAATGGTCTGGTCGTCGTCGCGGGTGAAGGCCCCACGGTGGTTGTAGAGGCCCTTGTGGACGTGGTCGACGGCGCAGTCGGGGGCACCTGTGCAGTGGACGAGGCTGGAGCGGAGGCGTTCGAGGCCGTACATCTCGCGGGCGGGGTTGAAGGCCTCGGTGATGCCGTCGGTGAAGAGCAGGAGGGTGTCCTGGTACTCGAGTTGAACGGAGCACTCGGGGGCGTCGAGGCTGTCGAGGATGCCCAAGGGGAAGGTGGCGTCGCCGGGGACGACTTCGGCGTCGCCGCCGGGGCCGCCGTGCTTGATGATGGGAGGCGGGTGGCCGGCGTTGGCAAAGGTGACCACGCCGGTGCGGGTATCAACCACCGCGAGGAACGCGGTGATGAACTGGCCGTCGAGACCCGCGGCGATCAGGCGGCGGTTGGCGAAGTTGAGTGCCGCGGCGGGGCAGAAATCGCCGTCGGGCTCGTAGCAGTGCACGATGGCGTGGAGCATGGCCATGATGGTGGCGGCCGCGGCACCGTGGCCGCTGACGTCGGCGATCATGATGCCCAGGCGGTGCTCGCCGAGGTGGAAGAAGTCGTAGTAGTCGCCGCCGGCCTGGTCGGAGGAGAGGTAGCTGGTGGCGATCTCGAGGCCGGGGACATGAGGGATGGAGTTGGGGAGCAGGGCCTGCTGGAGGCGGGCGATCTGGTCGAGCTGGTCGCGCATCTGGGCGTTGAGGCGGGAGACCTCGCTGACCGTGTCGATCTGGCGGTTGGCGACGCCGAGCATGTTGGAGACCAGGACGCCCTGGATGACATCGCGTGAGGTGTAGCCGTCGACGCGGGAGGAGAATCCCAGGACCCACTCCTCGATCTGCTCGCCGCGGTAGACCGGGAGGGCCATGCAGGAGGGGAGGCGTTTGGCACCATCGGAGAGGTGGGGGTCACTGGCGATCTGGATGTCGAGGGCGAGCTTGGGGCGTCCGTCGGCGATCATGGAGCCGATGAAGCCGCCCCGGTAGACGGGGAGAGCGGTGAGTTCGGCATCGGACATGTCCCGCGCGGGCCGGAAGGTGGCGGCGACCATCTCGTCGAGGGAGTGGTCAAAGATGATGCGGAAAGCGCCGGGGCTGGAGCGATCGGGGCGGATGGTGACGAACCGCTCGACGGGACGGTGGCGACCGTACCCAACGGTGAACCGGGTGAGGGCCTCGCGCGAAACATCGGCCCGGGTGAGCTCCCGGAGGATCGCGAGGAGCGGGTTGAGCATGTCCTCGGAGCTAAGGTCGAGCAGTTTCACGGGGGATGGTAGGGGTCCCGGGGGGAGGGCCCGGCGGGTATCGGGAGACGCGCGGCGGGGAGTTCGGACGAAATTTCCCGGCACCCACCGGTCACCCGCCGATATTCTGTGTTCGACCATGTCGACTCAGGCCCTCAACCCGACCGAAGACATCGCCCCGCCCTCGCAGGAGGCTGCCGTTGCGCCCCTGATCGACGCTGGCTGGCTGTTCCTTATCGCCGGGGTTGCCCTCCTCGGGGCCACCCTCCTGATTCCCGCCGCGGACGACCTCGCCGAGGCCCGGTGGATCCGGGATCGGGCCCTGGCGGTTGAGAACCATCGCATGGCGCGGCTGTCCCGGTACGAGGAGTACCTCGGGGCCCTCGAGAACAAGGACCCCTCGCTGGTCTTGTCCCTCGCGGCGAGCCAGTTGAATCAGATCCCGGCCGATACGGCCATCATCCCGGGGCTCGAGATCGCTCCGGATGCCGATGCGTCGGTCTTTCCGGCGCTCGAACCCCCGCCTCTGGTGCTGCCGGAGCGGAAGGCGATCGACTCGCGGTTGCAGCGGTGGGCAACGGACAGCAGCAAGCGGATCTGGCTGCTTGCTGGGAGTGCCCTGCTGATCATGATCGGGCTGCTGCCCCCAAGCCGCGGATGGACCCGCCGCTGACGGCGGGCCCTGGGGGCGTTGGTAGGACTATTCGGGGCGGAGGCAGTCGACGCGGTACCGCAGGAACGGCGGGCGTTCGAGGCCGGTGACCACGCGCCAGAAGGGCTCGCCGGAGCCGTCGTCGGCCCAGGACTGGAACTGCCCGCGGGGGTCTTCGGCGTAGACGTCGAGGATGGAGGAGCCGACGTAGACGGAGCGGTGGACCAGCAGGAGGTCGTCGCTGACGTACTCGGCCTCGGCGGCAACGCCGGACATGGCGTCGACGATGCGGCCGAAGAGCTTGTGGTTCGCGCGGAGCAGGACGTCGGCGTCGTGCCAGATATAGAACCGGAACTTGGACTCGGCACGACCTCGGAAGCTCGCCCGCTGCCGGAGCAGGTCGGCGATGCCGCCGGGGCCTTCCAGCCGTCGCTGGAGGACGGGTCCGGGGACCGATCGTTCCAGCTGATAGCAGAAGGACTCGAGGTCCGTGATGTACTTCCCGTAGAAGACACAGACTTCGGTATCTCTCTGAGCTCCAAGGAACTGGCCGAGAGATACGGCGAACTGTGTTCTACGTTGGGGCAGCTCAGACCAGGCCACCAGGTGGTGCTCGTCGAGGAGCTGAACCACGTCTGCTTGCCAATCCGTGACAAGCAACGGGATCTCGGGTTGTCGGGACAGCGCACTCATATCACCGGCCAAGCCTTTCGGCCCGGCTGCCTTTTCCTCAGGCGTCAACCCCCGCTGCCAATTGGGCCAGCGGGACTTCATGATGTACTTGTCCCCCACCGGTGATGCGCCCCCGAGGCAGCATCCGCCGTGCGGATTCTCCGAACGACCTAAAGGTGCACCATGAACGGGGTTCCTGCCACCTTCACAGGTCTTACTTTTGGAATAAACCGCAAATTCAGTCGAGGTTGGCCCGCTATTCGCCACTTTCTCGGCCGTGCGAACCTTCCAAAATCCGTACAAATATCCCGACGGGCACTTCCCCAATGTGGGCGGCTCGGTGACGGTCGTTGTTCGGGGTGATCGCTCCGGGGTCGGAGGCCTAACCTGTGCGTATGACCCTGATGCTCTCCGTCTCGGGCTGCCGCGGCATCGTCGGCCAGACCCTTACCCCCCAGGTTGCCTCCCGGTTCGCGGGCGCGTTCGCGTCGTTCTTGCGGTCGCGGGCGGGTGGGAAACCGGTGACGGTGGTTCTCGGCCGTGACGGGCGGGCGGGCGG
>VYLF01000209.1_pt1 | contig 22478 bp, 17 predicted proteins | sample 5114371 | NCBI WGS metagenome assembly VYLF01 (sample SAMN12291773, study PRJNA351875) | freshwater metagenome | isolation source: freshwater lake | place: USA: Michigan, Kent Lake | collected 2013-08-15 | reverse complement strand
CCACGGCATGGTTCGTCCTCTCGCTTGACCGAACCAGCACAGTTTGACGTGTCAACCATGTCCCCGAACAGGTGTAAGCTATGTCTCCGGGCTGAACACTGCGCTCGCAATGACCGTGAAAAACAGGCCGCGGCGGACTCGATGCCCCGCCGGAGCCTGTCATCGGGCTCGCCAAAGGCGAGACCCGATGGCGGGGCATGACACCGTCTCCAGCTTTACCGCATCATCATCCGCGCGATGGCCTCGCCGATCACCACCGTGGTGAAATGCGTGTTGGCGCGGCAATCCGAGGGCATGATCGAGGCGTCGGCGACGCGCAGGCCGCTTATGCCCTTCACGCTGCCGTCGGGATTGACCACGCCGTCGGCGTCGCCCGCGCCGCTCATCCGGCAAGTGCCGGCGGCGTGCTGGATGTCGCCGGTCTCCCGCCGCAGCACGGCATCGAGCTCGTGATCCGGCAGGCTGGCCGCCTGCGGCAGGCTCAGGTCGGTGTCGGCGAGCCGGATCCAGTCGGCGATTCCTGCAAGCGCCGGCTGCGACGTGATCACGGCCAGGCGCCGCACCGCATCCATCATGCGCAGCATGTCGCGCGGATCGTCCAGCATGTTCTCCTCGACGACGGGATCGATGCCCGGATCGGTCGAGGCGAGCTTGAGCGAGCCGCGCGAGAAGGCATTGAACAGCCCTGCCCCGATCGCGCCGGGCACGCCGATGCCGCGGTGATTGAAGGCGATCAGGATCATGTCGCGCTTGCCGCCATTGGCGAGACCGGACGAATAGGTCACGCAGCAATTGGTGTGGCGGGTATCGGGGTCGGTCGGCCTCAGGTCTTCGCGGAGCTGGATCGTGGTCCGAAACAGCGGATGGTCGAAGAAATGCCGGCCGACCGGCAGGTCGCGTTCGACCGCGATGCCCATCGCCTTCAGTTCCTCCGCCGGGCCGACGCCCGAGCGCAGCAGGATCGCCGGACTGTGGATGGCGCCCGCGCACAACACGATCTGCCGCGCACTGATCTCGCGGACGCCCTCGCCTTCGAAATGAACCCTCAGGCCCGTCGCCCGCCCGTCACTGATCAGGACGCGATCGACCAGCGCATGGCCGCGGATCTCGAGATTGGCGCGACCGCGCGCCGGCTCGAGATAGCCTTCGTTGGTGGTGATGCGGCGGAAGTTGCGGCTGTTGATGGGATAGCAGGCCACGCCCTCCCCATCGGGACCATTGACGTCGGCGCACCAGGGATAGCCGCTGGCAAGGGCCGCATCGCGCAAGGCCCGATCGATCGGCCCCCAGGTCTCGGGCGGCGCGCGATAGACCGGCAGCGGCCCGCCGCGACCGTGGCCCGGCGCATCGCCAAATTCGAGATCGTCCTCGATCACCGAGAACAGCGGCATGATCTCCTTCGCCGACCAGCCGGTGCAGCCATGGGCCGCCCATTCGTCGAACGCGTCGGCGACGCCGCGGATCGCGATCTGGCCGTTCATCATCGAGGAGCCGCCGAGCCCCTTGCCGCGCCAGTAGAAGCGCGGCTCCTGTCCGGCCACCCGGCGCGTCAGGAGATCGGGCCACTGCCATTTCTCCTGATATTCGCGCTTGTGGATGATCGGGATCGGGTTCGGCGTCCGCACCTCCCAGGGCGCCTCGTCGGCGCGCCAGTCGCGTCCGGCCTCGAGCAGCAGGATGCGCCGTGCGGGATCCTCGGACAGCCGTGCCGCAACCGCGGCGCCGGCCGAGCCGCCACCGACAACAATGACATCATACATGGCGTTACTTCTCGACGTTCCAGAACACCGGGATGGCGGACGGTATCAGACCCTTCAGGGTGGCGCGATAGGCGGCCGGCTGCGCGAACTGGCCCCAGGGGATGCCGGGCGCCTGATCGTACATCACGGTCTGGATCTCGGCGGCGATCCTCTTGCGGTCCGCTTCCGCCGGCGCCTTGGCAAAGGCCTCCAGCAGCGGCGTGATGCGCGCATCGCACTGCCAGCCGGTGAAATCGACGCAGTTGAAGGCGACCATGACGTTGGTCAGCGGCGAGCCGAGATCGAAGCCGCCGGCGTGAACACCATAGACGCTCCAGCCCTCCTTCTTGGCGCGGCGGGCCAGCACGCTCGCCCAGTCCATCACCTGGAGATCGACGTTGAAGCCGGCCGCCTTCAGCCGCTCGGCCAGCACCTGCGCGGAGACGCGTGGCGCTTCGAGATCGTTGGCCTGCATCACGACGACGGGCTCGCCCGCATATTTGGTTGCCTTCAGCGCGGCCTTCGCCGCCTCGATGGACGGACTGGCCGCAGCCTCGGTACCGGCCTTGCTCTCATAGGTGGTGCCGCAGGTGAAGAACGTCGCGCAGGGCGTCGCATATTTGGCATCGAGGCCGAGCGCATCCAGCACTTCGCGCTGGTCGACCAGCTTCCACAGCACGCGCCGGATCGCGGGATCGTCGAACGGCTTCGATGCCGCGTTGAGGCGATAGGCACCCGCGAACATGTTGCCGCCGGTGAAATTCACCAGCTTCACGCGCGAATTCTTCTCCAGCTGCGGCAACAGGTCGAACGGCGCATATTGCATGAAATCGATTTCACCCGCCTGCAGCGCCGAGGCCGCGGTCGAACCGTCGGGAATGACGCGGATCTCCAGCGTGTCGACGTTGACGCGCTTGCCGCCCGCGAGAAAATCCGCGGGCTCCGGGCGCGGCACATAGTCGGCGAACTTCTTCAGGATCATGCGATCGCCGGTGCGGTGATCGGCCTTGCTGTAGACGAACGGGCCGGAGCCGACGATCTCGGTGATGCGCTGGTCGCCCGGCGTCTTCGCGATGCGCTCGGGCATCATGAAGGCAACGGGGCTGACGGGATTGGCGAGCGCGTCGATGACGAGGCCGGACGGCTCCTTCAGCGTCAGGGCGAAGGTCTTGGTGTCGGAGGGCTCCAGCGACGCCGTGATCGCGAAGATGCGACGACCGAGCGCGCTGCGGGTCCCCCAGCGGCGCAGCGAGGCCACGCAATCGGCCGCCGTCACGGGCTGGCCGTCATGCCATTTCAGGCCGTCGCGCAGCGTGAACGTGTAGGTCAGGCCATCGGGCGAGACCTTCCAGTCCTGCACCATCTGCGGCTTGACGTCACCCTTGGAGTCCTTGGCGAACAGCGTGTCGAACACCATGTAGCCGAAGGTGCGCGAAATATAGGCGGTGGAGAAATGCGGATCGAGCGTGACGATCTCCGCCTCCAGCACGGCAACGAGATTGCCCGCGGCATGCGCGGGCGCCGCGACAATTGCTAAGCCGAGCAGCGCCGGAATGAACGACTTGAGTTTGAACATTGGTTTCTTCTTGCCTTGGCGAAAACGGTTACGGTCGCCAGCAAAAAGCAATGTTCGTGCCCATACGGCAAAATCACGTATGCGCTCACGGCTATCAGCCACGCGTTTGCGGGAGGCGGACGGAGGCGCGCTGCCTCTACCTCTCGTCATGGCGAGCGTAGCGAAACAATCCAAAGTCTTTCCGCAGCGGCAGTCTGGCTTGCTTCACTGCGTTCGCAATGATGGTGGGAGACAGGCGTGCGCTACGCTCTCTCTTGCCCCGGACGCAGCGCAGCGTCACTTCGCAGCGTCACTTCGACTGTGCGCTGCAGAGCCGGGGCCGATCTCGCCGCGTGCTCTTGCAGTGCTGGGTCCCGGCTCTGCGCAGCAACGCCATGCGTTGCAGCGCGTCCGGGACACGAGCGTCTCTTACCCGATCGACTTGCCGAACTTGTTCGACTTCGGGAAGCCCTTCGGCGGCAGCCGGCCGGCGTCGGCGCGGGTGCCCTGCCACTCGGCAAGTTCCTTCATGGTCGCCGAGAACTCCCGCCCCGCGGAATCCTTCCAGGTCAGGCCCGCCTTGGCGTCGAACACGGCGATGTCGGACAGACCGCCATCCTTGTATTTCTGCAGGCGCACGCCGCGGCCGCGCGCCATCTCCGGCACCTGGTCGAGCGGGAACACCAGCATCTTGCGGTTGTCGCCGATGACGGCGACGGTATCGCCGAGCACTTCGGTAATCGCGCGCGCCTCGTTCGGCATGTCGACGTTGAGGACCTGCTTGCCCTTCTTGGTGGTGCCGACGCAATCGTCCTCGTTGACGACGAAGCCCTGCCCCTCGGAGCTCGCGACCAGGAATTTGCGCCCGCCCTTGTGGACGAACAGCGCGACCGGCGCCGCCTCCTGCTCCATGTCGATGAACAGGCGGATCGGCTCGCCATGACCGCGGCCGCCCGGGAGTTTCGCGACGTCGAGCGAGTAGAACTTGCCGTTGGTGGCGAACAGCAGGAGCTTCGAGGTTGTCTCCGCGAAGAACGCGAAGCCGAGCCTGTCGTCCTGCTTGAAGGCAAGGCCCGAGAGATCCTCGACATGGCCCTTCATGGTGCGGATCCAGCCCTTGTCGGACACGACGACCGTCACCGGCTCGCGCTCGACGAAGGCCTCCTCGATCGCGGCGAGATCGTGCTCGGGCGCGTCGGCGAAAGTGGTGCGGCGCTTGCCGAGCGGAGTCTTCGGTCCGAACATGTCGCGGACCTTGCCGACCTGCTCGGCGACCTTCTTCCACTGCTCGGGCTCGGAGGCCAGCAGGGCCTCGATGCCCTTCAGCTCCTTGCGCAGGTCCTTGTCCTCGGTGCGGATCTCCATTTCCTCGAGCTTGCGCAGGTTGCGCAGCCGCATGTTGAGGATGGACTCGGCCTGCAGCTCGGTGAGCTTGAACGCCTTGATCAGCGCCGGTTTCGGCTCGTCCTCGGTGCGGATGATCCGGATCACCTCGTCGATGTTGAGATAGGCGATCAGCAGGCCGCCGAGAATTTCGAGCCGATGCTCGATCTCGCCCTTGCGATGCTTGGTGCGGCGGATCAGCACGTCGCGCAGATGGTCGAGCCATTCGCGCAGGGCCTCCGCAAGGCCGACCACCTTGGGGACGCGGCCCTTGATCAGCACGTTCAGGTTCAGCGGGATCTTGTTCTCGAGCTCGGTCAGCCGGAACAGCGATTCCATCATCAGCGCGGGATCGACGTTCTTCGACTTCGGCTCGATCACGATCCGGACGTCTTCGGCCGACTCGTCCCTGATGTCGCCGACCAGCGGCAATTTCTTCTGGTCGAGCAGTTCGGCGATCTTCTCGATCAGGCGCGACTTCTGCACCAGGAAGGGAATCTCGGTGACGACGACGACCCAGGTGCCCCGCGCGCCCTCCTCCTGCTCCCACCGCGCGCGAACGCGGAACGAGCCCCGGCCGGTCGTATAGGCTTCGGCAATCGCCTGCTTGGAATCGACGCAGATGCCGCCGGTCGGGAAATCCGGGCCCTTGACCCACTTCATCAGCGCCCGGGATTTCGCGTCGGGCTTCTCGATCAGGTGCAGCGCGGCGTCGCAGAGTTCGGCGGCGTTGTGCGGCGGGATCGAGGTCGCCATGCCGACCGCGATGCCCTGCGCGCCGTTGGCGAGCAGGTTCGGGAAGCCGCCGGGCAGAACCACCGGCTCCTTGGACTGTCCGTCATAGTTGGGGCGGAATTCGACCCCGTCCTCGTCGATGCCATCAAGCAGAAGCCGCGCGACATCGGTCATGCGCGCTTCGGTGTAGCGGTAGGCCGCCGGGTTATCGCCGTCGATGTTGCCGAAATTGCCTTGGCCGTCGACCAGCGGATAGCGCGAGGAGAAATCCTGCGCGAGGCGCACCATGGCGTCGTAGATCGCCTGGTCGCCATGCGGATGGAACGAGCCCATCACGTCGCCGACGATCTTGGCGGATTTCTTGAAAGCCGTGCCGGGATCGAGCCGCAGCAGCCGCATACCGTAGAGGATGCGCCGGTGCACGGGCTTGAGGCCATCGCGCGCATCGGGCAGCGCGCGGTGCATGATGGTGGAGAGCGCATACGCAAGATAGCGCTCTTCCAGCGCCTCGCGCAGCGGCACGTCGTGAATTTCGGCCGGGTCTTCCGGTGGAACGATTCGTTTTCCCATGCCGCCCGGTTAAACCTTGCGGGGGAATCGGGCAAGCCGCGAATCAGCCTCAAGGGCCGGCTGGCGCGGCGGAGGGCCCGCAATATCTCGGGAAAACCGCCGAAGCAGCGATTACGGTGCCGGCAGCGAGGCCTTTGCCTGCTGCCGAATCAAGGCATTGATGAAGCCGGCCCTGGCATCGGAATGGCCCTGCCCGCGCGGCTCCAGCACGTGGCGCAGCAGAAACAGCCCGGTCAGCCGGAAGCCGTCATGCAGGTCCTGCTCGGTGAGATCGCTCGCCGCTTCGCCATGGCGCAGGAATGGCGGCAACCGCAGCAGCCGGTCGCGCCAGGGCTCACCCGCACCGCGCGACACCGCCCCACCGGATTTGGGCGAGACGTAGATCAGGTCCGTGGTCTCGCCGGTCACCGCGCAATGCTCCAGCGCCAGCCCGAAGCCGAGTTCGGCGAGCATGGCGAGTTCGAAATGGATGACGTGCACGGCCGCGCTGCCGATGTCGTCGAAATCATCCAGCGCATGCGCGAGCAGCGAGTGGATGTCCTCGTGCGGATCGCGCTCGGGCAACAGCCGCGCGATCGCGGCCAGATGCGTGACGCCGTAGACCCCGTGCGAGGATCCCAGCAGCGTCGCGGCGCGCAGCTTCAGGCCCTCGACCGCATAGGTGCCGAGATGCTCGTCGAGCCGCGCACGCCACACCACGCTGACGCTGTTTCCGGGCTGGAGCAACGGCCGCATCCGCGAGCCGGCGCCGCCCCGCACCAGGCCGAGATGCCGGCCGTGCTGCCGCGTCAGAAGTTCGACGATGGCGCTACTCTCGCCATGCCGCCGCACCCCCAGCACGATGCCTTCGTCGGTCCATTCCATGATGGAAAGTCTAGCGCATTTCGGGACATCGCAGGGTGGGCAAAGCGAAGCGTGCCCACCAGATTTGATCGACCGAACCGGGTCTGTTGCGGTGGGCCCGTCGCGCGAAGCCGCGCCCTTGCCCTCCCTACGGCGCCACGTCTCAAACGCTCACGCGTTGAACCAGCCTTGCGCGTCGCCGGTGAAGGAGAAATACAGGCCGATCGTCGTCAGCGCGCAGGAGACGATCTCGATCGCGCTGTCGAGTTCCATCCCCTTCTCGCCGATGATCTGGCCGAGCGAGATCACCGACAGCGCCAGGGCGGCGCCCAGCACCCAGCGTGGCCAGTTTTTGCGCTTCTGGGCGGCAAGCCAGACGAAATAGACCAGCAGCAGGATCATTCCGCCGGCGAGCAGCGTCGATGTCGTGATCATCTGCTCGGTCATCTCTGCATTGGGCGTGCGGTCCTGCACCGCGACGGACAAGGCATCCAGCATCAGCGATGCATAGAGCAGCGCTTCGAAGCGCCGGACGTTCGCGGGTACGCTCATCGGATACCGATCTGTTCTTGCTTGTTATTCCCTGGGGAATTCCAGGCCCATCTCGCGATAGCGATCGGGATCGTCGCCCCAGTTCTCGCGCACCTTGACGAACAGGAACAGATGCACTGGCACGCCGAGGATCTCGGCGAGCTCCTTGCGCGAATCCGCGCCGATCGACTTGATCGTGGCCCCGCCCGCGCCGAGCACGATCTTGCGCTGGCTTTCGCGCTCGACGAAAATCGTCTGCTCGATGCGCACCGACTTGTCCTTGCGCTCCTCCCACTTGTCGGTTTCGACCGTGGACTGGTAGGGCAATTCCTGGTGCAGCTTGCGATAGATCTTCTCGCGCGTGATCTCGGCCGCCAGCTGCCGCATCGGCGCGTCCGACATCTGGTCCTCGGGATAGAGGAACGGACCCGGCGGCACCATCTCGGCCAGCGTCGTCCGGAGATCGTCGACTCCGTCGCCGGAAATCGCGGCGATCATGAAGGTCCGTACGAACGTCATGCGCTCGTTGGCGGCCTGCGCCAGCGCCAGCAGCTTCTCGCGCTGGACGAGATCGACCTTGTTGATGACCAGGATCTTGTCGTGATTGACGCTGGCGGCCTTGGCGAGGATCGCCTCGGCCTCCTCGTCGATCCCCGTCTTGGCATCGAGCAGCACGCAGACGAGATCGGCGTCATGCGCCCCGCTCCAGGCGGTGGAGACCATGGCGCGGTCGAGCCGACGCTTCGGCGAGAAGATACCGGGCGTGTCGACCAGGATGATCTGCGCGTTGTTCTCGATGACGATGCCGCGGATCAGCGCGCGCGTCGTCTGCACCTTGCGGGAGACGATCGTGACCTTGGCCCCGACCAGTGCATTCACCAGCGTCGACTTGCCGACATTCGGCGCGCCGATCAGCGCCACGAAGCCGCAACGCGTCGCAGCAGCCGCCTCGCCCGTTGCTTCAACCATCATTGCTGCCGCCGACACCTTCGCGCGCGATCATCACCGACGCCGCCACCTTCTCCGCCGCGCGCTTGCTGCCGCCGATGCCCTCGGCCGGCGCCAGCCCGGGCAGGTCGACGGCGACGCGGAATTGCGGGTCGTGATGCGGACCGGTCCGCTCGACCTCGCGGTAGACCGGGGTCGGCAGGCCCTTGCCCTGCGCCCATTCCTGCAGCACGGTCTTGGGATCGCGCAGCGGACGGCGCGGCTTGTGCATCCGCTCGGTCCAGTTGCGCTTGACGAATTCGGAGGCGGCCGCATGACCGCCGTCGAGATAGATGGCGCCGATCACGGCCTCGCAGATGTCGCCGAGGATGGACTTGCGCAGCCGCGCATCGGCGCTGGAGCCGACCGAGCCGAGCTTGATGTCGTCGAGCAGGCCGAGCGATTTGGCGACGTCCGCGCAGCTCTCCTTGCGCACCAGTTCGGCCAGCCGCTTGGAGAGTTCGCCCTCGTCGGCATTCGGGAAGGCGTGGAACAGCATGTCGGAGACGACGAGGCCGAGCACGTGGTCGCCGAGGAATTCCAGCCGCTGATAGCTGTCGCCGCGCTTGCGTCCGGATTTCAGGGCCGAGACATGCGTGATGGCCTGCATCAACAGGTTCGGGTCCTTGAAGACATACCCGATGCGCGCCTCGAGCGCCGCATTGGCATCAGCCGCCTTGGCCTTCTTGCTGCCCCTGGTGCGCTTCTTCTTCGCAGGCGTCTCGGCTGCCGGGATTTTGGTCGCAGCTGCGCCGTCGGGCCCCTCTTGTGCCCCGCTCGGCTGGGTCGCGATGTCCTTGGCTTCGTCTTTCATCGAACGATTTTGAAGAACCGATTCCAGCGTACCGCCCACGGCCAGCGCCAGAACATCCAGGCATGCTCGCCTTCGGCGATGGAAAAGAAGATCATCTGGGCGCGGCCGATCAGGTTTTCCTGCGGCACGTAGCCGACCTGTCCCAGGAAACGGCTGTCGGTGGAATTGTCGCGGTTGTCGCCCATCATGAAGAAATGGCCCGGCGGCACGGTGTAGATGTTGGTGTTGTCCATGTAGCCGTTGTCGGCACAGTCGAGCGTCTCGTAGGAGACACCGTTCGGCAGCGTCTCCTTCCAGCGCTTCACCCGGGAGATGCCGCCGCCTTCCGAACCGCAGGGATCCTCGCCGACGAATTCGCTCATGCGCTGGCGCTCGACCGGCGTGTCGTTGATGTAGAGCAGGCCGTCGCGCATCTGGATGCGGTCGCCGGGAAGTCCGATGACGCGCTTGATGTAGTCGGTGGAGTCGTCCTTGGGCAGGCGGAACACGACGATGTCGCCACGGTTGGGGTCCGAGCCCCAGATGCGTCCCGAGAACAAGGGCGGCGAGAACGGGATCGAGTAGTGGCTGTAGCCGTAGGAATATTTCGACACGAACAGGTAGTCGCCGACCAGCAGCGTCGCCTTCATCGAACCGGACGGGATGTTGAAGGGCTGGAACAGAAAGGTGCGGATCACCAACGCGATCAGAAGGGCGTGGATCACGACCCGGATCGTCTCGCCGACGCCGCTCTCAGTTTTCGTTCCAGACGTCACGCTCATTGCTCTCTCAATTCCGGCCGGCGGTCACAGAGCGCCCTCCTGCCGCGAACAGCCCATCGCGTCGCGGCTCAAGGAGATTGTCCTGATTCTGATCATGAGGGCCAATTCCGGCGTAAAGCCGAATTCACCCAGCGTGATTTGCGTGGGCGGACTTTTAGACGGTTGTCCCTGTCCACGCAATCAAGGATCGCATCAAAACCCCGCAAGCAACTGATATTGAAAAAGAATTATCAAAAATCAGGTGCGCCGATCAGGGTTTGGCGAGCGGAACGGCCGAAATGACGATGAAGGCCTGGGCCAGCGGCCAGTCGTCGGTGATCGACAGGTCGATCCGGGCCTCGAAGCCCTCGGGGGTCAGGGCCTGCAGCCGGGCCAGCGCCCCCCCGGTCAGTTGCATGGTCGGCCGGCCTCCCGGCAGGTTGACCACGCCCATGTCGCGCCACCAAACGCCGCGCCGGATCCCGGTGCCGAGGGCCTTGGAGCAGGCTTCCTTGGCCGCGAAGCGCTTGGCGTAGGTCGCGACCACCATCTTCTCGTTCTTGGCGCGCCGCTCCGCCTTGGCCCGCTCGGCCTCGGTGAAGATGCGATCGAGAAATCGTTCACCATGACGCTCGATCACCTTGGCGATCCGGGTGATGTCGATCAGGTCGGAGCCGATGCCGATGATCATGCCCGGCTCCGGCCGCGGTCCATCGCCGCGCGCATGGTGCGGACGGTGTCGGCCAGACCCACGAACAGCGCCTCGCCCATCATGTAATGGCCGATGTTGAGCTCCATGATCTCCGGCAGCGCCGCAATGGTCTCGGCCGTCGCATAGTCGAGCCCGTGCCCGGCATGGACCTCGAGACCGGCCGCCTTCGCCAGCCTGGCGCCGGCAACGATCCGCTGCCATTCGGTCGCGGCTTTCTCGGCATGCCTGTCGGCGACGGCGTCGCACCAGGCGCCGGTATGGATCTCGATCACCGGCGCGCGCAGCCGCGCCGCCATCTCGATCTGCGCGGGATCGGCGGCGATGAAGAGCGAGACGCGGATGCCCGCATCGTTCAATCGCGCGATATAGGGCGCGAGCGCATTGTGCTGGCCGACCACGTCGAGCCCGCCCTCCGTCGTCACCTCCTGGCGCCGCTCGGGCACGAGACACACGGCGTGCGGCAAGGTGGCGAGGGAAATACGCAGCATCTCCTCGGTCGCGGCCATCTCGAAATTCAGAGGTTTCGAGATCTCCGCCTTCAGCCTTGCCATGTCCTCGTCGCGGATGTGGCGGCGGTCCTCGCGCAAATGAGCGGTGATGCCGTCGGCGCCGGCCTCGATCGCCAGCAGCGCGGCGCGCACGGGATCGGGATAGCGGCCGCCCCGCGCGTTGCGCAGGGTGGCGACATGATCGACGTTGACGCCGAGGCGGAGCGGAGCAGCGGGCATGTCAGGAACTCACGAAAAGGATGTTTCCCCACTTGTCATGCGCGGGCCCGCCCCGCAAGCCCGCGACCGAAAGACCTATCCATTGACGCGCTCGACGCGGGCGACGACCGCCTTGGCGCGCAGCTGGGCCAGGATCGCGCTCAGATGCTTGAGGTCGTAGACCTCGAGATCGATCGTCGTCTCCGTGAAGTCCGGCGAACGGCGCTGCATGCTGATATTGTCGATATTGCCGTCGTGCTCGGCGATGACGGTCGCGATCTGCGCCAGCGCGCCGGGCTCGTTGACGTTCTCGACCCTGATGCGGGCCGGGAAACGCTGCGGTGGCGCGTCCTCGATGTCCCAGCGGACGTCGAGCCAGCGCTCCGGCTCTTCCTCGAAATCCTTCAGGGCGGGCGCCTGGATCGGATAGATCGTGATGCCCTCGCCCGGCGTGACGATGCCGACGATGCGATCGCCGGGCACCGCGCCGCCATTCGGGGCGAACTTGATCGGAAGGTCGGAATTGATGCCGCGGATCGGGATCGCGACGGGGCTGCGCGGCGTTTCCGGAGATTTCTCCTTGAGCTTGGCGGCCAGCCCCTTCTTCACGCCGTAGCGCGCGATGCGCTCTTCCTTGTAGTCGGGGTACATCGCCCGCGCGACGTGGGAGGCCTTGATCTCGCCCCGGCCCACCGCCGCCATCACGTCCTCGATCGAGGTCCGCGCCAGGCGCGGCAACGCTCCCTTGAGCTTGTCGTCGGCATATTCGATCTTGGCGCGCTCGAACAATCGCTCGACGATGCGCCGCCCGAGGCCGACATACTGATCGCGCACGGCGGTGCGCGTGGCACGACGGATCGCGGCGCGCGCCTTGCCGGTGACCGCAAGCGTCTCCCAGGCCGATGGCGGCGCCGATTGCGCATCCGAGGTCAGGACCTCGACCTCGTCGCCGTTCTGCAGCTCCGACGACAACGGCGCGAACTTGCCGTTGATCTTGCAGCCGACGGCGCTGTTGCCGACGTCGGTGTGCACGGCATAGGCGAAATCGATCACATTGGCATGGCGCGGGAGCGCGATCAGCTTGCCCTTCGGCGTGAAGCAGAACACCTGGTCGTGGAACAGTTCGAGCTTGGTATGCTCGAGGAATTCCTCGGGATTTGCGCTTTCGGAGAGAATGCCGATGGTGTGGCGCAGCCAGGCGAAGGCGGTCGACTCGCGCTTGAGCAGTTCGGTCGGGGAGCCGACGCCCTCCTTGTAGAAGACGTGTGCGGCGATGCCGCGCTCGGCAATCTGGTCCATGGCCTCGGTGCGGATCTGAAGCTCGACGCGCTGGTTGCCGGGACCGATCACGGTGGTGTGGATCGAACGGTAGTCGTTCTGCTTGGGCGTCGAGATGTAGTCCTTGAACCGTCCGGGCACGACCGGCCAGGTGGTGTGGACGATACCGAGCGCGCGATAGCAGGCCTCGACGTCGTTGACGACGACGCGGAAGCCGAAAATGTCCGACAGTTGTTCGAAGCCGACCGACTTGCGCTCCATCTTGGTCCAGATCGAGAATGGCTTCTTGCGACGGCCATAGACCCGCGCGCCGAGGCCGCGGTGGCGCAGATTGTTGGAGAGCTGGTCCTCGATCTCCCCGATCAGGTTGCGGTTGCGTTCGGCGAGCGCATCGAGCCGCTGCATCACCACCGAATAGGCCTCGGGATCGAGGGTGCGGAAGGACAGGTCCTCCAGCTCCTCGCGCATCTCCTGCATGCCCATGCGCCCCGCCAGCGGAGCGTAGATGTCCAGCGTCTCCTCGGCGATGCGCCGGCGTGATTCCGTCGGCACGAAATCCAGCGTGCGCATGTTGTGCAGACGGTCGGCGAGCTTGACCAGCAACACACGGACATCATCGGCAATGGCCAGCAACAATTTGCGCAGGTTCTCGGCCTGCTTGGCCTCGCGCGACACCAGTTCGAGCCGCTTGAGCTTGGTCAGGCCCTCGACCAGCGCGCCGATTTCCGGCCCGAAGATCTGGTCGATTTCGGCCCGCGTCGCCTCGGTGTCCTCGATCGTATCGTGCAGCAGCGCGGCGACGATGGTGGCATCGTCGAGCTTGAGGTCGGTGAGGATCGCCGCGACCTCGAGCGGATGCGAGAAATACGGATCGCCCGAGGCCCTGGTCTGCGAGCCATGCGCCTTCATGGCGTAGACATAGGCCCGATTCAGCAGGTCTTCGTTGGTGTTGGGATTGTAGGACCTGACTCGCTCGACGAGGTCATATTGACGCATCATGCGCGCGCGCGGCTTCGCCGGGCGCGCCACCGGCGCAGTCGGGGCCACGGCGACCGATTCGGTCGCGGCCTGCATCTGCGTTGGTCTCCGGCGTCGTTGAACCATACCGTCCTGCCTTCAAACGGGCCGCGGAAGACCCGTTGTATACACCCTGCGCCCGCCAGCGTGCGTATCCCGTGGGCCACCCGACGGAAACGCGCGAACCGGCCCCGCTATGGTAACCACGAAAACGCCAACAAAAGCAAAGGCCCGAACACATGTTCGGGCCTTCAATCAGATCACAAGACGTCGATAGAGAGCGGTCGGACGATTTACTCGTCCTCCTCGGGCTGCTCCTCCGGCGGAGCAAGGCCTTCGAGACCCTTCAGGAGCTCTTCCTCGGTCATCCGTTCGACCGCCACTTCGGTGTCGTCGGCATCGACGCTGGCCCCGGCGGAACCGATCAACGGCACGGTGTCCGGCTCGGGCTCGTCGACCTCGACGAACTTCTGCAGCGAATGCACCAGCTCCTCGCGGAGGTCTTCCGGAGAGATGGTCGTCTCGGCAATTTCACGCAAAGACACAACTGGGTTCTTGTCGTTATCGCGGTCAACCGTTAGTTGTGAACCGGACGAAATCATGCGGGCGCGGTGGGCGGCCAGCAGCACGAGGTCAAACCGGTTGTCGACCTTGTCGATACAATCTTCTACGGTGACGCGAGCCATGAACTGTTCGCTCCGTTGTGGGTGGGACGAAATATGTGGATGATTGGGGCTAGTTATAGGGGACGGGGCCCTTTCGCAAGGTCAATTTGTGATTTGGCCTCGCCAAACCGCTCTGCTAACCCCACATTGCGGCCCGGGCGGGTGGTTTCCCGGGGTGCCATCCAAGGTGGCGCCGGGGTATGAAAGGCCGCCATAACTATACCTTGATTGCCCGCTTCTCCGGATTTGCGGTTTCGACGGGTCTAGGCGGCATTTCGAGATGCGCGGATGGCTACCGCCGCGCCAACAATAAACGATCAATCACGAACTCTACGCGAGCAAACTGAATGTCACCTTCACCGACCAACAAGATCGCGCTCTTTATCGATGGGGCCAATCTCTACGCCACGGCGAAAACTCTCGGCTTCGATATCGATTACAAGCGCCTGCTGAAGGAGTTTCAGAGCCGCGGGACGCTGTTGCGGGCGTTCTACTACACGGCGATCATCGAGGACCAGGAATACTCCTCGATCCGGCCGCTGATCGACTGGCTGGACTACAATGGCTACACGGTCGTCACCAAGGCGACCAAGGAGTTCATCGACGCCTCCGGCCGCCGCAAGGTCAAGGGCAACATGGACATCGAGCTCGCGGTCGATGCCATGGAGCTCGCCGAGCACATCGACCAGATGATTCTGTTTTCGGGGGACGGCGACTTCCGCTCGCTGGTCGAGGCCGTGCAGCGCCGCGGCGTGCGCGTCACCGTGATCTCCACCATCGCCAGCCAGCCGCCGATGATCGCGGACGAACTGCGGCGCCAGGCCGACGTCTTCACCGACCTCGTCGAGCTCCAGTCCAAGCTCGGCCGCGATCCGTCCGAGCGTCCGGCTCCGCGTGACCGCGGCGACCGCGAGCGTCATCACGCGCCGCAATTCCTGCAGCGCGCAACGACGGTGGCGCCGAGGGGCGATGACGACTTCGAAGAGTGAGGCGGCCCGTCCAGGCCGTTCGCCTTCGACCGTCGTTCCCGACCGGGACTGTCCGCTCTGTCCGCGCCTCCTCGCCTTTCGTCAGGCGAACCGGGCGCGCGAGCCGCTCTGGCACAACGCGCCCGTCGCGCCCTTCGGGGACGTCAAGGCGCGCCTGCTGATCGTCGGTCTCGCCCCGGGCATGCAGGGCGCCAACCGCACCGGCAGGCCGTTCACCGGCGACTATGCCGGTGACCTGCTCTACGCGACGCTGCTCGAATATGGATTCGCCAGGGGCACCTATCAGGCTCGTCCCGACGACGGGCTGAAGCTGGTGGACTGCCGGATCGCCAATGCCGTGCATTGCGTGCCGCCGCAGAACAAGCCGCTGCCCGCGGAAATCAAGACCTGCCGGCAGTTTCTCACCGCGAACCTCGCGGCCATGCCGAACCTGCGCGCCATCGTGGCGCTCGGGCGCATTGCGCACGACAGCGTGCTGAAGCCGCTCAACCTTAAGGCCTCAGAGGCGCCCTTCGGTCATGGTGCGGTCCATCAGGCAGGCCGCTTCAGGCTCTACGACAGCTACCACTGCTCCCGCTACAACACGAACACCGGCGTGCTTACGCCGGACATGTTCAGGTCGGTGTTCGCGAAGGTGAAGGCAGGGCTGGACTAGGAAGCCTCGATCGGAAGCCCCCGACTAGGATTTGGCCGCAGTCCTGGCGGGATGGGCCTTCAGCCAGTCCAGGACATCGCCGGCGTTCCGGTCAGGCGGAAACACAGGATAGAACACATGCGTGATCCGGGCATCGTCGATGATCAGTGCGAGGCGCTTGATCAACGTAAGTCCCGCGACCTCCATGGTCGGCAGGTTGAGCGCACGCGTCAGCGCCAGTTTCTCGTCCGAAAGCACGGGGAAAGGCAGGTGCAGCCGCGAGGCCATCTCGGTCTGGTAGGCGTTGCTCTGGGTCGAAAGCCCGAACACATGGGCGGCACCCGCCGCCTTCAACTCGGCGAACAGATCGCGGAACGCGCAGGTCTGCGGCGTGCAACCGCGCGCGCCGGGGATCATGTCCCAATCGTCGACCAGCGATATCTTGCCGGGCTCGCCCGTGCGCGGATAGGCGAAGACGACCGTGCGACCGCCGAGCCCCGCCAGCATCACCGACGTATCGTCGGTCGCCAGCAGGCTGACCGGGGGCAGCGTCAGGCCTTTCAGATGGGCGGCGGCGCCATCGTCGACTGGCGCGGGAATCTGGCTCCAATCGACCTCGAGCAGATTCTTCTGATTCATCGCCCTACCCTCTGGCCCGCATCAGCCGGCCCTTCTCCCGGCTCCAGTCGCGCTTTTTCTCGCTGTCGCGCTTGTCATGCAGCTTCTTGCCCTTTGCAACCGCAAGCTGCAGCTTCGCCCGCCCTCTCTCATTGAAATATAGTTTGAGCGGGATCAGCGTCATGCCCTCCCGGTCGACGGCGCCCATCAGCTTGTTGATCTGCCGGCGGTGAAGCAGGAGCTTACGCGGCCGTTTCGGCTCGTGGTTGAAGCGGTTGCCTTGCAGATATTCGGGAATGGTGGCGTTGATCAGCCAGATCTCGCCGTTCTTGGAATCGGCGTAGGATTCCGCGATCGTACTCTTGCCGTTGCGGATCGACTTCACCTCGGTACCGGTGAGGGCGATGCCCGCCTCGATCGTGTCCTCGATCGCATAGTTGAAGCGGGCCTTGCGATTCTCCGCCATGACCTTGATCGGACGTTCGTTCTTGTCGGCCATGGTGGACAAACCTGATCGATATGCGCGCGTAATCTAACAGTTCGGTTGAAGCGCGCGCGTCACTTCTTGAGGAGATCGCGGATCTCGGTCAGCAGTACGACCTCGGCCGACGGCTTCGGCGGCTCCACGGGCTTGGCCTCTTCCTTCCGCTTCAGCGTGTTCATGGCGCGGATCACCAGGAACAGCACGAATGCGACGATGATGAAGTTGATCGTCACCGTGAGGAAGCTGCCGTAAGCTAGGACGGCACCTTGCTTTTTCGCATCCGCGAGGTTGGCGGCTGTGACCGCTTTCGACAGCGGGACGAAGTAGTTCGAGAAGTCGAGACCGCCGGTCGCAGCACCGATGAGCGGCATGATGACGTCACCGACCAGCGACGTGACAATGCCACCGAACGCCGCGCCGATGATGACGCCGACCGCGAGGTCGACGACGTTGCCCTTCATGGCGAAATCGCGGAACTCCTTGAGCATCCGCCTGCCCTTTTCATCGACTGCGCTCATGACAGGCTCCCAGGAAGCGAGTGCATCAATTGATCAGGCCGGCGTGCACCATGGCGCTGCGCACGGCGACTCGCGTCGGCTCGGTGACCGGCACCATCGGCAGCCGCAGCGTCTCGTCGAGCTTACCGAGCAGCGACATCGCGTACTTGATCGGGGCCGGGTTGCTCTCGATGAAGAGGTTGTTGTGCAGCGGCATCAGCTTGTCATGCAGCTTCAGCGCGGTGGCATGGTCGCCCTTCTGCCAGGCGGCATGAAACTCCGCGCACAGGCGCGGCGCGACGTTCGAGGTCACCGAGATGCAGCCATGGCCGCCATGGGCCATATAGCCGATGATGGTGGCGTCCTCGCCGGAGAGCTGGTTGAAGTCCTCGCCCATCGCGGCGCGCTGCTGTGACACGCGAACCATGCTGGCCGTCGCGTCCTTGACGCCGGCGATGTTCTTCAACTCCCACAGCCGCTTCATGGTGTCGACCGACATGTCGATCACCGAGCGCGGCGGGATGTTGTAGATGATGATCGGGATGCCGATCGCATCGTTGATCGCCTTGAAGTGCTGATAGAGCCCTTCCTGGGTCGGCTTGTTGTAATAGGGCGTCACCACCAGCACCGCATCGGCTCCCGCCTTCTCCGCGTGCTGGGCGAGCTCGATCGCTTCCTTGGTGGAGTTGGAGCCGGCACCGGCGATCACGGGCACGCGTCCCTTGGCCTCGGCGATGCACCATTCGACGACCTTCTTGTGCTCGTCATGGCTCAGCGTCGGGCTTTCGCCGGTGGTGCCGACCGGCACCAATCCGTTGGTGCCCTCGGAAATCTGCCAGTTGACCAGCGAGCGGAACGCCGCCTCGTCCAGCCCACCGTTCTTGAACGGCGTAACCAAGGCGGTGAACGATCCCCGGAATTTCGTCTTGGCAGCCATGGACTTCCTCCGTACGCGTGCGAGCTTTTCAAGCAAGCCCCATACATATCGGGTCTGTCCCTGAGGTCAAAGGGCCGCAGCTGCGCACCGTGCGGATTAGGCCGCGATTTTGCCGCGGTGCTGGTGCAAAGCTGCCAAAGGTAAGCGGCTGTTGGTATTTTGTCCGCATATTCAATCAAATACAGCTAGGTCTTAAGCCACTTGACTGATTCGGGGCGACGAAACGCCGTGACCTCCCTTGCCCGTGCCGCCTTGCGGTCCTCCGGCCTGCTCGTCTGCCTGATGGCGGGACTGTCGATCGGCTGCGCCGCCCTGGCCAAATCCGGCGACACGCCAGAACCCGGAACGAAGGAAGCCGCGAAACCGGCATCCAAGGACGCCAAAAAGGATCCCAAGCCAAACGCTGCGAAGGGCGCCGCCAAGGACTCGGCGAAGGGAACCGGCAAGGACGCGGCCAAGCCCACTCCCGCGAATGCAGCCAAGAAGCCCGCCGCAGCTGGCGGCAAGGACGCGGCGAAAGACAAGCCCAAGCCTGCAACCGCGGCTGCCGCGCCGAAATCGAAACCGGCGGCTGCTGCTGCTGCGGCGCCCCACAGCGCCCCTGCCTCCGCGGCGACGGCCACGATCAAGCCGACCGCCCCGGTTGCCGCCAAGCCGGTCGCCGCTCCCGTCCTCGCGCCGGCAACCCGACAGCACGCCACCCCGCGCAAGCCGGTCACGCCGGCCGCGGTCGCGGCCACGTCCTCGACGTCGCAGGCCGACAAGGACACGCTGGAGAACGTCATCGAGCTGGTGCGCAAGCGCAAGGCGGGCGAGGCCACCGAGACGGCTGCGGCGATCTCCGATCCGGTCGCGCGCAAGCTGGCGGAGTGGATCATCCTGCGCAGCGAGGACAATGGGGCCACCGTCGAGCGCTATCGCGCATTCCTCGCCGCCAATCCGAGCTGGCCGTCACAGACCTTCCTGCGCCGTCGCCTGGAGGCGGCGATGTGGGACGACAGGCGCGACGATTCCGTCGCCTGGGCCTGGTTCGAGAACGAATCGCCGATGTCCGCCAAGGGGCGTTTCACGCTGGCGAAGGCGATGCTGGCGCGCGGCGACCGCGCCAATGCCGAGCGGCTGGTCCGCGAGGCCTGGCGCAGCGACCCGATGTCGGAAGACACGGAGAACAACGCGCTCGACCAGTTCGGCGCTCTGCTCACGCCCGGCGATCAGAAGGCGCGGATGGACTCCCTGCTCTACGGCAGCGAGCACGAGGCGGCGCTGCGCGCTGCAAAGCGCCTCGGCGCCGGCTATGTCGCACTGGCCAAGGCACGCATCGCCTCCGCCAAGAAGGCGCCCAATGCCCGCGCGCTGCTCGACGCGGTGCCGCGCGAGCTGCACGGCGATCCCGGCTTCATCTTCAGCAGGATCCAGTTGCTGCGCCGCGAGGAGAAGTTCGCGGAAGCCGCCCAGCTGATGCTGTCGGCACCAAAGGATCCCAACCGGATCTACAATCTCGACGAATGGTGGATCGAGCGGCGCCTGCTCGCCCGCAAGATGATCGACACCGAGGAATTCCGCAGCGCCTATCTGATCGCGCGCGACGCCGCCCTGCCCTCGCGCGACATCTACAAGACCGAACAGGAATTCACCGCCGGCTGGATCGCGCTGCGCTTTCTCAACGATCCCGCGACCGCCGCCCAGCATTTTGCGCGGATCGGCGTCGGCAGCGTCAATCCGACCGCGCTGGCCCGCGCCGGCTACTGGCAGGGTCGCGCCGCCGAAGCGATGGGCCGCCAGCAGGAGGCGCGCAACGCCTACGCCCGCGCCGCCGAGCAATCGACCAGCTATTACGGCCAGCTCGCGCGCGCCAAGCTCGGCCTGCCGCAGATCGAACTCGCCAGCCAACCGCGCGGCCGCGGCGCCGAGCGGCTGGAGATCGTGCGCGCGGCGCAACTGCTCTACGAACTCGACGAACGCGAGATGGCGGTGCCGATGCTCGCCGACATGGGCGAGAACGGCGATCCCGAAGCCCTGACCGGTCTCGGCGAACTGACCCAGCGCTACGGCGACGCCCGCGGCATGCTGCTGGTCGGCAAGGCCGCGCTAAACCGCGGCCTGCCGTTCGATTTCTACGCCTATCCCGTCAACGGCATTCCGCAATTCACCCCGATCGGCCCCGAGGTCGAGCGCAGCATCGTCTACGCGATCGCGCGGCAGGAAAGCGCCTTCAATCCGTCCGTGGTCTCTCCCGCGCAGGCCTATGGCCTGATGCAGGTGACGCCGGACGCCGCGCGCTACGTCTGCAAGCGGCACGGCGCCACTTACGATTTGTCGCGGCTGAAGAACGATTCGGTCTACAACGCCATGCTCGGTGCCGCCGAGCTCGGCGGGCTGCTCGAGGATTACCGCGGCTCCTACATCATGACCTTCGCGGCCTACAATGCCGGCCGCGGCAGCGTGAAGAAGTGGGTCGAGCGCTATGGCGACCCGCGGGATCCCAAGGTCGACGCGGTCGATTGGGTCGAACTGATCCCGTTCTCCGAAACCCGCAACTACGTTCAGCGGATCATGGAGAACCTGCAGGTCTACCGCGCCCGCTTCGGCGGCGGGACGCGGCTGCAGATCGAGGCTGATCTGCGCCGTGGCAGCGCCGTGGAATAGATCGAGGCGCCTCGCTTGAACGGCCCCAGTGCGTGTCGGCGGCAAGGAATGCCCCGGCCCACCGCGATGGTCGTGGACAGCCGAGGCGACGGCATGACCTGGCGAAGTCCGCGCAGGGCCGCTCAGAGAACCGAGCCGCAACGGCATTGCCCAATCCAGAGAGCTCGACGGGCTTGAGTTTCGATGAGCCAGCTCGGCGGATGCGCCGCAGCTGGCGGCTCCGGCCTGGTGCACACGGACGCGAATCTGCCGCGCGACCGAAGGCACATGGGCGGTCGATCATTCCTGTCGAAGCCGAGCCCCCAGCTGCATCTCGGCAACACACCAGCGGGCGCCCCGACCGCGGCCCAGTTCAGCCGAAGCCAACGTCCTCGCCAAAAAGAAAGAACCCCGGCGGTTTCCCGCCGGGGTTCTCTGTCAGGTCGTGAGACCGAACTTACCAGTTACGCTGAGCGCGGAGGAGCATGGTGACCGAGTTCTGGTCACGCAGGTCGTAGGTCGCGATCGGCTTGGCGTTCGGGCCGTTGATCGCCGTGGTGGTCACAACGCCAGAGTACTTCTGGTCGAGGTTGGTCCACGTGAGGTCAGCCGAGAACGTCAGGTTCTTGACGGGGGTCCAGCGGGTGATGATACCCACCTGACCGATGGCGAAGTCGGGGTTGCAGGACGTAACGCCGGCAACAGCCGTGATCACGCCAGCCGGACCGCAAAGGAAGGTCTTCGCGGCACCGCCGAACTGAGCCTGGGCGTACGCACCGTAGATCGCGGTGTTCCAGTACGGGTTCCAGTTGTGGGTGTAAGCACCGCGGAAGCCCCAGGTCTTGACGGTCTCCTGCTGGCCACCGGTGGTGTAGGTGGTGTCCGGAGCAAACGCCGTACCGACGCTGCCGTAGGCACCATTGCTCGAAGCTCCGTACATCACGAAGCTGCTGCCCGCGAGGTTCTGGAAGTTGTAGCGGGTGGCACCATCGGTGTAGACGCCCGAAATGTTGATCACGTCACCCGCACCAGTCGGGATGTTCTTGATCGACAGAGCGAGCTGAACAGCCCAACCCCACTTGTCGTCGGGGTGGCCAGTCGGCTCGGTGGCGCCGTAGTAAGCAACGTGGTTGTCATGCGCGGCAACCGACGCCTGGAAGAGACCCCAAGCCTGATCGACGCGAACCATACCAACGAGGTTCGGCGAACGCGAACCGCCGATGCCGTTGGAGCCGTAGGAAGCACCAGTCACAGCACCGAGGCCAGTCGCACCCGACAGGTTGACGTTGCCGGCCTGGTAGTAGGCCGTCGCGTCTTCAGCCGAGAAGGCCGCCGTCACGCCCTGACCGAAGTCAGCGGTGTAGGTGAACTGGTTGACACCGGTGACCGTGCCCGAACCGCCGACGAGACCGTCGAAG
>VYLF01000205.1_pt1 | contig 22621 bp, 15 predicted proteins | sample 5114371 | NCBI WGS metagenome assembly VYLF01 (sample SAMN12291773, study PRJNA351875) | freshwater metagenome | isolation source: freshwater lake | place: USA: Michigan, Kent Lake | collected 2013-08-15 | reverse complement strand
CAGCGCAGGGCATGATCGGCCTGCGTCTGCGGCGCCCCCCAGAACGCCATCACGGCATCGCCGATGAACTTGTCGATGGTGCCGCCATTGGCGACGATGACTTCGGACGTGAGGTCGAGATAGCGCGAGAGCAGCGGCACGACGCGGTCGCCGAGCCGCTCGGACAGGCCGGTGAAGCCGGCGATGTCGATGAACATCACGCTGAGCTCCTGCAGGCTGCCGCCGGGTCTTGCCTCAACGCCCTGGCGCAGCAGCGCGCGGACGAGATCGGCCGGGATGAACTTGCGGAAGGCGGACAGGCCGGCCGCCATCTCGGCGATGGCGCCGGAGAGGCTCGCGATCTCGTTGAGGCGCGAGGGATGGCGGCGCACCCGCTCGAGCGCGAAACTCTCGACATGCCGGATCTCGTCGACGACCTTCGACAGCGGCGCGGCGATGACGCGCCGCGCCAGCATCGCCGATGCCAGCGCGGCCAACACGGCGCCGACGGCAAGGCCGAGGATCAGGCGATGCAGCGTCGTCTCGACCGGCCCGAGGAATTCGGCTTCGGGGATCACGGTGGCGAGCGACCAGCCGGGGAACGGCAGCGGCGTCAGCGCGACCTCGTAGGCTTCGCCGCCCGACATCAGCCGGCTGCGCGAGGCCTGGTCGCGTCCGGCCTCGCCCTGGCTCGTCAGCGCCTGTCGCGCCAGTGGAAGCAGCGCGACGTCGCCGCGCGCCGGATGAAGCTCGTCGGCGTCCCTGTCCGGCGCGGCGATGAGTTCGCCGCCGCGGTCGACGATGAAGGCCGTCCCGGTGCGGCCGACCTCGAGCTGAGCGAGGAAACGCGCAAGCCTGGTGTATTCGATGATGACGGCGAGCACGCCCTGCCGCTCCTGATAGACGTCGATCGGACCCGCAAAGGCGATCGACGGCCGCGCGCCGTTCGGATGATCCCCGACGCGGAACCATTGCGGCTGGTCGGCGGCCAGCCCGGTCTTGAACCAGTTGCGGTCGGCGACGCGGAAATCCGTTGGCTCGAAGCGCCGGCTGGCGAACTCGATGTCGCCCGGCACGACATCGTATTCGTCGACGCGGCGCTCGCCCGGATGATCCGTTAGCGAGATCTCCATCATTTCGAGACGGTGATCGCCGAGCTTGTGCGCGGCGAAGAACGATCCGTCGGGCCAGCCGAAGGCCACCCACGAGATCGTCGCCTGCGACTGCAATTGCGACAGGAAGACGAATTCGCGCTTGTCAGCCTCGCGGGTGTCGAGCACGTTCTGCAGGAACAGCGTGCGGATCGCGGTGTGCGCGGCGCGGGCCTCGTCGACGATGGCGGCGACCTCCTTGCGCACGGCGGCGACGATCTGTTCGTTGATGGTCGCGGCGAGCTGGCGGCTGGTGGCTTCCGCCGTCCGCCACCACAACAGGCTGGACAACCCCGCGGTCAGCAGGATCGCCGCCAGCACCAGCGCGGAGATGGCGAGGCGGATGCTGATCGTCAGGCGGACGATCGCGTGGGGCCCTCGTCCGGAATCCAGCTTCATCGGCGTCCTCGCCCTTGCCCCTCGTGATGTCCTGATGTTGCGTTACGCGCCGACGCCCGGTCTCGTTACGGTGCAAGGTGCCAGCGGTCACGACCAATGCCCCGCAGCTCGCTTCGCCATAGACAGAATGCATTGGATTCCACGGGGGCCCTGCCGCCTAGATTGCGCTCGAGCGCCGGACCTCATTGGCCCACGATCACGGCTTCGTGAACGAGCCGCAAGGTAACGGGTTGGTTCCCGGGATCGAATGAGTCGCTGCGCCTTCGCCAGCACGGCGATCCACCTCGAAAGGAAACAACGATGTCTGCCAAACATGTCGTCACTTCGCTCGCTCTCGCCGGTGCCGTCTCGACCGCGCTGGCCACCCTCGCAATGGCCGGTCCGCTGACCAAGGCCGAGGCCGAGGCGGCGGTCGCCGCCAAGAAGGAGAAATGCTTCGGCGTGGCGCTGAAGGGCCAGAACGATTGCGCCGCCGGCCCCGGCACCACCTGCCAGGGCACCTCGACCGTCGACTTCCAGGGCAATGCCTGGAAATTCGTTCAGGGCGGCACCTGCACCAGCATCGAAGTGCCCGGTGGCAAGAAGGGCTCGCTGAAGCCGGTCTGAGACCGAACCTCGCCGATAGACCCAAGCGGAGCTGCACGATGAGCGCGATGAAGCCGACTGGACCCGCGGCCGTGCCGCTCCGCTTTCCTGCCGCGCTCGGCGGGGTCGCCGGGACGAGCTTCAAGCCGGAGCATCTCCAGGCGATCCTTGCCTCTCCAGCGGGCTGTGGCTTCTTCGAGGTCCATGCCGAGAATTACATGGGCGCGGGCGGGGCGCCGCACCGCGCGCTGGAAGCGATCCGGCGCGACCATCCGCTGTCGCTGCACGGCGTCTGCATGTCGATCGGCGGTCCCCAGCCGCTGGACCCTGCGCATCTGGCGCGCTTCCGCAGCCTGGTTGCGCGCTACCAGCCGGCGCTGGTGTCAGAGCATCTGGCATGGTCGACGCACGAGACCGGTTTCTTCAACGATCTGCTGCCGCTGCCCTACACCAAGGCAACGCTGGATTGCGTCTGCGATCACATCGATCAGGTGCAGGAGGCGATCCGCCGGCCGCTGCTGCTGGAAAATCCCTCGACATATGTGAGTTTCCGCGAGTCCACGATGAGCGAGACCGATTTCATCCGCGGCATCGTGGCGCGCACGGGATGCGGATTGCTGCTCGACATCAACAACGTGTTCGTGTCCGCGACCAATCACGGCTATGCGGCACTCGACTATCTCGCCGATTTTCCGCTGTCGCATGTCGGGGAAATCCACCTCGCCGGCCACGCCGAGCAGGCCGACGACGACGGCGAGCCCCTGCTGATCGACAGCCATGACGGCCCCGTTGCCGACGCGGTCTGGAAATTGTTCGAAATCGTCGTGGCGCGCCGCGGCGGCGTGCCGACGCTGATCGAATGGGACAGCAGGATTCCAGACTGGCCGGTGCTGCAGGCGGAAGCCGCCGCCGCGCAGGCGATCCTCGATCGCGTCCATCGCGCCGACCGGACCGGGGGCCGTCATGCAGCCTGAACCCGGGCTCGACTTTGCAGCAGACTTCGCGTCCGCGCTGCTCGATCCCGCGCTGGCGGCGCCGCGCGCGGTTGCCGGGCGCGAGGGCAGACCTCCCGGCCGGCGCTACGACGTCTACCGCAACAACGTCACCGTCAGCCTGATCGCGGCGCTCGCCGCGATCTATCCAGCCGTGCAGCGGATCACGGGGCCGGACTTCTTTCGCGCCATGGCGCGAAGCCATGTTCGCAGCAGCCCGCCCAGTTCGCCGCTGCTGTTCGAATACGGCCGGGACTTCCCCTATTTCATCGCGACCTATGAATACGCGCGGCAACTCCCCTGGCTCGCCGACGTCGCCCGCATCGAGCGGGCCTGGCTCGACGCCTATCACGCCGCCGACGCGGCGCCGCTGGTCCCGGCCCAGCTCGCGGCCGTCGACGCCGAAAGACTCGGCGAATTGGTTTTCGGACCGCATCCGGCGACGCGGCTCGTCCGGTCCGATTACGCCGCCGCGACGATCTTCGCCGCCAATCGCACAGGCGCAGCGGTGCCGCGCATCGATGCTTCGACGGCGGAGGATGCCCTGATCACCCGGCCAGATGTCGAGGTCGTCGTCCGTCACCTGCCGCCCGGCGGCGCGGTTTTCGTCGAACAGCTGATCGCCGGCCGGCCGCTGGGCGAAGCCGCGAGCGCGGCCCAGGATGCGTCCGCGGATTTCGACATTGCCGCCAATATCGCCGGCCTGATCGAGGCCGGTGCATTCACATCTCTGTCCTGGGGGAACTGCGCATGACCACGGACCAGCACGTGACGACCCGTCAGGCGCTGCCTTCGCTCGGACTCTTGATCGAACGCGCCATCCAGCTGGTCCAGACGCTCGCGACGCCGAGCCTCGTCCAGTTCGTGCTGCGTGTGGCGCTGGCTGTTCCGTTCTGGCGCTCCGGCATCCTCAAATGGAGCGGCTTCCTCACCCTCAGCGACACCGCCGTGACGCTGTTCAGCGACGAGTTCATGCTGCATCTGCCGGGCGGCCCGTATCACTTTCCGGCGCCGACGGTGATGGCCTTCATGTCCGGATCGGGCGAGGTGATGTTTCCGGTGCTGCTCGTCCTCGGGCTCGGCACGCGCTTTGCCGCGCTCGGACTGCTGTTCATGACACTGATCGTCGAACTGACGGTGCCTGACGGCTGGCCGATCCATCTGACCTGGGCGGCGATGGCGCTCGTCATCATGGCCCACGGGCCCGGGCGGATCTCGCTCGACCATCTGATCGGCCGCATGTTCGCTCCTGGGCGTTAGCGGCTGCGACGGCCGAAGCGCCATGGAGAACAAGCCAGCCAAATAGAAATTGTATTGCGGCTCCGGTAGGATATGCTCGCGGACATTGCATATCCCGGCTTGGGGGCCGTGATGCCATTCCTTTATCTGTTTGTTGTCAGCGCCTTCGCGCTGATCCTGCCCGCGACTGGCGCGTCCGCCGACCAGCGCATGGCGCTGGTGATGGGCAATTCGGCCTATCAGCGCGCACCCAAACTGTCGAATGCCGCCAACGACGCCGGGCTGCTGGCCGAGACGTTCAAGAAGGCCGGCTTCACGGTGGTCGAGGCGCGCAACGACCTGTCGGCGCAGGAGATGCGGCGGGCGCTGCGCGATTTCGGCGCCAGGGCGCGCGGGGCCGACATCGCCGTGATCTATTATGCCGGCCACGGCATCGAGATCGACGGCAACAATTACCTCGTCCCGGTCGACGCGCAGCTCGAGAACGACACCGACGTCTATGACGAGACCATCGGGCTCGACCGCGTGCTGGTGGCGATCGAGCCGGCGAAGCGGCTGCGGCTCGTCATCCTCGACGCCTGCCGCGACAATCCGTTCGCGAAGACCATGAAGCGCACGATGGCTTCGCGCGCGGTCTCGCGCGGCCTCGCCAAGGTCGAGCCCGTCAGCCCGAACACGCTGGTCGCCTTCGCCGCCAAGGCCGGCCTCACCGCGCTCGACGGCGACGGCAGGAACAGCCCGTTCGCGACCGCGCTGGCGCATCACCTCGCGACGCCCGGCCTCGATCTGCGCAAGGCGTTCGGCTATGTCCGCGACGAGGTGCTGCAGGCCACGACCAACCGGCAGGAGCCGTTCATCTACGGCTCGCTCGGCGGCGACGACGTCGTACTCGCCCCCGCGCCGGCACAAGCCCCTGCGCCACAGCCCGGTGCAGCCGCCGAGTCCAGCGCGGCGCGCGACTATGAATTCGCCGAACGGGTCGGCACCGTGGAAGCCTGGGACCTCTATATCGCCGCGCATCCGAGCGGGTTCTACACCGACCTTGCCAAGGTCCAGCGCAACAAGCTCGCCGCAGCAGCGCCGCGTCCCGCGCAAAACCAGCCTCCTGCCCCTGCCCCCGCGCCGCCTCCCGCACCGAAACTCGCCGCAGCACCGGCGAGCGTCGCGCCACTCCCGCTCATGACCGAGCCGGCCGGCGAGCCGAAGAGCCTTGCCGCCACAGCGGCCGCAAGCTGCACGGCGCGCAGCGCGCGACGCGGCAATGACGCCGTCGGCGGTCCCTTCATTCCGGTCTCGATCCGGCCGAATGTCGAAGGCGCCAGCGTGCGCGCGATTGCCGTGTCGCCCGCCGGCCGGGAAATCGCCACGGCCGGCGACGACGGCGTGATCCGGCTGTGGGATGCCGCCTCGTTCCGGATGACACGCGCATTGAAAGGACATGCCGGCGCGATCTATGCGCTCGACTACTGGACCGACGGCACGCTGCTGGCCTCCGCCGGATGGGACGGCAAGGTCAAGCTATGGGATCTGCGCGGCAGCGACAGGAGCCTCACGCTCGATGCCGGCGCGCGGCAATACGCCGTCGCCTTCGCGCCGGAGCCGTCGCTGAAATACCTGGCCTCGGCCGGCGAGGACGGCGTGGTGCGGATCTGGAATCTGCAGAGCCGCGAACTCGCCAAGAGCAGGCTCGATCATCCGAGCGCCGATCCTGCGCGCGCCGCGGTGCGCTCGCTCAGTTACGCGCCGTCGGGCTCGGGCGAGTTCGTCTCGGCGGGCTTCGACGGCAAGATCCGTTTCTATCGCACCAGCGGCGCCATCGAGGCGAAGGATGCCTATGGCCGCAAGGCGCTGCGCGTCGCCTATGCGCCCGACGGCGCGCGCGTCGTCGCGGCGGGCTCGGACGCCGAGTTCGGTGCGCCGAAACTGTTCGACGTCCGGAGCGGCGCGGCGCGGCCGCTCGTCGGTCATCGCGACTATGTGGTGGCGGCGAACTGGTCGCCGGACAGCCGGCGGATCGTCACCGGCGGCGGCGGGCGCGACAAATCGGTGAACCTGTGGGATGCCGACAGCGGCCGTCTGCTCGCGAGCTTTGCCGGCCATCAGGAGGACGTCGAAGCGGTCGCGTTCTTTCCAGGCGGCACGCGGCTGATCTCCGCCAGCGAGGATCGCACCATCAAGGTCTGGGATATCGCCGAGCGGCGCCTCTTGCTGACCGCGATCGGCTTCGGCGACGACGGCTATGTCAGCTACACGCCGGAGGGCTGCTACGCCGGCTCGAACGGCATCGAGAGCCGGCTCAGCATCTTCACCGGCAGCCGCTTCGAGCCGATGTCGCCAGAGGCGCGCAAGGCGATGCTGGAACCGGCGGGGTTCACGTCTTTGCTGGGGCGGTAGAGCTGCTTCCCGATGATCCGTCGCGGTTCATTGTGCGGACACCGCACGACGCCACGCGGCGTGACCTGCCGAATGGCCGGTCCTACCAGAAGCTCCGCTGCATCGGCTGGGCCGGCTGATAATACTGGTACTGGCCGCCGCGCTGGCGGCGCGGCGCGGGCTGCACATAGGGATCGCGCTGCTGGAAGAAGAAGCCGAAACCGTTGCCGCCATTGTTCCAGCCGTCATCGCTTGCCATTTCCATCGGCGGCGGCGCGGTCGGCTTGCGGGTGATGAAGCCGCCCTGGGGCTGGTTGCTCAGCACCGCGACGAATTCGGTGCGGTAATTGGTTTCGGCGCTGAGCGGCTCGTCGGAGACCACGATCGACGAGCGCGGCAGCGCCGTCGGCCCGATCCGGTCCCAGACGTCCTGCGGAATGGTGATGCGATCGAGCGCGTTCTTCGCCTCGTCGCCGTTCTCGATGGTGACCGCGCTCCAGCGCAGGCCGGTCTCGGTCTTCGCCATCGCCGTGAAGATATGCGTGCCGAGCGGCTGGTCCGGATTGCGGATCGTGACCGGGACCTCGATGCTGGTGTCGAACACCTCGCCGCCGCCATCCGGCGCCGGCTTGTGCGTGTTCCGCCGCACATAGAGCTTCTGGGTCGCGCGGCTGATATAGACCGAGACCGGCTCCATCGCGAGCTTGGCGTCGGTCGCGGCCTTGACGGCCTCGGCCTTCTTCGCCGCCGCCACCTTGGCGGCCTCCTTCGTCGCCGCGACGGCATCACGCCTGGGCTGCGCGGCGGCCTTGGCCGCATCGAGCTGCGCGGCGGCGTCCGCGGCTTTGGTCGCAGCCTTCTGCTTCAGCTCCTCGGCCTGCGCGCGAGCCTGATCGGTCTTGGCGGCATTGAGCTTCCTGTCGGCGAAGGCGAGTTCGGAATCGGCCTTGGCCTTCTGCTGCTCCAGCTTGCGCAGCGCGGCCGGCAACGAAGATGCCTCCTTGGCGGCCGCTGCCGCGGCCTTCTTGGCCTCGTCGGCGGCGCGGGTCGCCTCCTCGGACTCGGCGCCGCCGCGATGGCCTCGCGCTTAGGCACGAACAAGGACGGATGCGAGAACTCGACGGGCGCCGCATCTTGCGGCGAAATGATCACCCGCATGCCGATCTGCGTCTTGTCGAACAGGTTCTCGGCGAAACCATAGGGCATCCGGACGCAGCCATGCGAGGCGGCATAGCCCGGCAGCGGTCCGCCATGCAGCGCGATCCCGTTCCAGGTGATGCGCTGCATGTTGGGCATCCAGGCATCGTCATACATGGTCGAGCGATGGTCCTTGTCCTTCTCGACGATGGCGAAGATGCCCGCAGGCGTCTCGCGGCCCGTGGTGCCGGTCGAAACCGGCGCGCGGAGGATCCAGCCGTCGGCGTCGTAGAAGGTGACCTGCTGGCCCTTGATCGACACGATCGCCATGATCGGCTCGCCGGCCTCGCGCGGCGCGACCGCCTCGGCCGGCTGGCGCGCCTGCTTGGCCGCCTCGGCGCGAGATGGCAGCACCGTGAGCGCGATCGCAGCCGTCAGGGCGAGAAGAGGGGCAAACCGCCAACGCCGCATCGCCAGGGTGGATTGCGACGTCGTCATCAGGTCTTTCATGCCACACCCCGGTTCGATGCCAGTCGGTCACGCGCGCGATGACCCAGACTGCAATCTTTGGATTAAGGAATCGCAGCCATCAGACGCCCCGTATATGGCGATATTCGGCACGTCGCGGCGACTTGCCTCTCATATACGAGGGTTCGCGCAGGCGGAAGGCCGCCCCGGCCGGGTCGGTTCGCGGCAATTCGCAGCGGCAGGCCGTCAGGCCGGACCAGCGCTGGCCTTATGTCGGCACGCCGACCGCCTTGCTGGCGATGGCGGCCTCGATCTCCGCGTCGCTGAGGCCGGCCTCCCTCAGGACCTCGCGCGAATGTTCGCCGAGGCGGGGCGCGGTGCGGCGAAGGGCTGCCGGACTTTCCGAGAACCGCGTCGCCGGGCGGGCCTGCCTGATCCGTCCTTCGGTCGGATGATCGATGTCGGCGAACAGCCCGACCGCCGAAAGATGCGGCTGCTCGGCGATCTCGGTCAGCCTGGCGAACGCCGTGTGCGGCACGTCCAGCCGCAGCAGCAGGTCCTCCCATTCCGCCGTGGTGCGGCTCGGGCCGATCTCGCTCATGCGGTCGTAGATCCGGTCGATATTCTCCGAGCGCAGCACGGGATCGCGCACGCCGAGTTCCTCGATCAATTCGGCTCGGCCGACGGCTTCGAAGAAGGCGCACCAATTGTCCCCGGAATAGGGCAGCATGGTGAGCCAGCCGTCCTTCGTGCGCACCGGGCGCCGGTTCTTCATCCGCTTGTAGCCGGTCGGGCCGATCGGCGGATCGAAGGCGTGGCCGCCCAGCATCTCGATGCTGTTGAAGCCGGCGATGGTCTCCAGCATCGGCACTTCCACCATCTGACCCTGGCCGCTGCGCTCGCGCCGGAACAGGGCGGCGGACACCGCGCCGACCATGGCGTGGGCGCAGATCTTGTCGCCGACGAGGCTCGGGATGAATTCCGGCTCGTCGTCGGATCCGATCGACGAGGCGAGGCCGGAGGCCGCCTGGATGATCTCGTCGAAGGCCGGGCGCGCCGCCCATGGGCCGTCCTGGCCGAAGCCGGTTGCCGCGGCATAGATCAGCCGCGGATTGAGCTTCGCACAAGCCTCGAAGCCGAAGCCGAGCCGCGCCATCGCCGCCGGCCTCACATTGGTCACGAGCACATCGACGGTCGGGATCAGCCGGGCGAGCGCGGCCTTGCCGTCGGGATGTTTCAGATCGAGCGCGAGGCTGCGCTTGTTGCGGTTCACCGCCATGAACTGACCGCTCATGCCGCGGTTGCGGAACACGCCGGTATAGCGCCAGGTATCGCCCGCCGGCGGCTCCACCTTGATGACGTCGGCGCCCCAATCGCCGAGCATTTGCGCCGCATAGGGACCGAACAAGACGCTGGTGAGATCGAGGACGCGAATGCCGCTGAGGGGACCGGTCTGTGTCATCATCTCGTCACTGAGGCTGGAGCAGGCGCTAACGGGTGGAGCGGGCAAGGCCGGAGCCCTGCCCGCCGGATGCGTCGATGACTATTCGCCGATCACGTCGCCGAACAGTTCCCAGGACTTGCCATTGAAGCGCGCCATCTGGAGCTGGCGGATCGGCGTGACCTGTTCGGCCGAGGTGTTGAGCCGGATACCCGGCAGCAGCATCGGCAGTTCGACGTCCTTGAACGATTGCGCCTGCTTCATCAAATTGGCGCGGGTCAGATCGTTGCCGGCGCGCTGCAGCACCAGCTCCATGATCTGCGCCATGGTGTAGCCGGTGACGTTGAAGATGTCGGCCGGATCGGCGCTCGCATTGTAGGATTTCATCCATTCGCGCCAGGCCTTCATGCCGGGATCATCCGCCCAGCGCGGATCGCCGGGATCCTTGAGGAAGGCGCCGGTGACGATGCCGACGGAATTTTCCAGTCCGGCGGGCGTCAGCACCGAGCCGACGGAATTGGAGACGGCCGGCAGGATCATCTGCGGCTTCCAGCCGAGCTCGCCGACCTTCTTGATCGCCTGCGCTGCGAATTTCGGCGTGCACTCGACGAACACCACGTCGGCGCCCGCGGCCTTGAACTTGACGATCTGGGAATCGACGGTCGCATCGGTCGTCTCGTACACCGCTTCCGAGACGATCTGGCCGACATGCGCGCCGAGGCCTTCCTTGAAGCCGGCGAGATAGTCGCGGCCCGGGTCCTCGTTCGGGGTGATGACGGCAATTTTGGCGTCCGGCTTGTTCGCCAGAATCCATTTCGCATAGATCCGTCCCTCGGTCCGATAGGTCGGCTGCGAGCCGGTGGTCCACGGAAAATGCTGCGGGTCGTTCCAGCGGCTCGCGCCGCTCGATGGGAACAGCTGCGGGATCTTCTTGGCGTTGAGGTATTTCTGCGCGGCGATGTTCGGGCCGGTGCCGAGCATCGAGAACATCGCCAGCACCTCGTCGCTTTCGGCGAGGCGCCGGACCTGCTCCACCGTCTTCGACGGCGAATAGGCATCATCCATGCTGAGCAGCTCGACCTTGCGGCCGTTGATGCCGCCCTTGTCGTTGAGCATCTTGAAATAGGCGATCTCGGCGCGGCCGATCGCCGAATAGGCGGAGGCCGGCCCCGAATAGGGCATGGTCTGCCCGAGCCTGATCGTGGTGTCGGTTGCACCAAGGTCGTAATTCCCCGCGAAGGCGGCGGACGCGGCTCCCGCGACCGCCAGCAAGGCCACCAGGCCACGGAATGTCTTGAATTGTCGTCCCGGCATGGCCGGCATCTCCTTCCCCGGCGGAGCGCATCGATGCCGGCCGAACGGCCGCAATCGAGGTCCTCCACTTCTGTTCTTTGTTGTCATCGGCCGCATCGACCACGATGCCGGCGGGCGCGACGATAGCGCCATTGGCGGGTCTGGGATGTAGCCAAGAATTCAGATGCGTATGCGCCCTGCGCAGCCGTTATCGTCCGCAGATGGCGCCGCTTTCCACGGGACGGCACGTCGCGGGCTGGCGATCTAGACGCCCAGCGCCTTGCGGTTGAAGGTCCGCAGGAAGCGGAGCGACAGCACCCGCACATTCGCAACGTTCAGGAGCCAGGCGACGAGCACATAGGCGGCGCCGCCGGCGATACTGACGACGATGAGCGCCACAAGGCCCGTGCCGGCGACTTGCGAACGGGCGAGCAGGATCGCGCCGGCCATGGCCACCGCCGACGCCGCGACGCCGGCGAGGCGGTTGAGATCGAACGGCACCGGATGGGCGCGATGCATCAGAACCACCGCGACCACGAAGCCGATCGCCTCGGTCGCCAATGTCGCGAGGGCCGCGCCGAACAGGCCATAGCCCGCGACCAGGGCAACCATCAGCACCACGCTGATCACCAGCGTGAGGAACGACTGTGCCGCCAGCATGAAGGGCCGCTCGGCCAGCTGAAAGCTGATCTGCACATAGAACTGGTTGGCAATGCCGAAGAAGCGGGCGAGCACCAGCGTCGGCAGCAGCGCCGACACGCCCGCGCGGAAATCGACACCGACCAGCGTGCCGGCGACCTGATCGGCCGCGAGCGCGAGCCAGACGGCCACGGGCGCGACGACCACGAGCAACAGTTCGAAGCTCTCGGTCAGCCGCTCGCGCGTCGAGGCCTCGTTCTTCTCGGCGAAGGTGCGGAACACCAGCGGGACCGTCGCGGCCGCGACGCTGGAGGCGATCATCACCATGAACTGGCGCGGCAGATCGGCGGCGACACCGAAGATGCCCGCGGCATCCTTGCCGAGCAGATAGGCGACGATGAGCCGGTCGCAGGCCGAATAGACCGCAACGGAGAGGCCGGCCAGCGTCAGCGGCAAGCCATAGCGCGCGAGCTGCATGAACTGGCTGCGCTGGAAAGCGGCAATTCTTGTCTTGTCGCCGACGAGATTCAGGACGATGCCGGTGAGCGAGCCGAGACCGAAGGCGGCGAGCAGCCCCATGCCGCCCCAGCCGAGCCAGATCGCGAGCAGGCCGAAGCCGACGCTCGACACGCTGCGCACGATCGAGATCGCCGCGAACCGATAAGGGCGCAGCTTGGCCCGTTCGAACTCCTGGCCGACATCGACCGCATTGGCCATGATCGCGACGAACATGCTGGCAAGCAGAAGCTCGATGCTGACGTCGCTGCGCACCAGGAAGACCAGCGGCGTGGTCGCGCAGAGCACGGCCGATGTCAGCGCGAAGGCGACCATCGCCGTGCCGCGGAAATCAACCTCCGCCGACATCGCCTGATAGCGCGACACCGAGAGCTTGATCCAGGCGAAGAAGATCGCACCGAGAATGCCGGCGAGGCTGATGCCGACCACATAGACGCCGTACTCCGCCGGCGTCAGCAGCCGCGTATAGGCCGTGACCGCGAAGAAGCCCACCGCCGCGGGCAGGATGTAGGCCACGAGATAAATCGAGAAATGGCGGTTCAGCATGCGGGCACGGGACGACTCTGGAGGCCGTTGATCGATCTGGCTGGAGCGTGGCGCAGCATCCGCGACAAGTGTCACGTAAATCTGGAAGACCGGCGCCGGAATGCGGCAGCGCGGCCAGATTCGCGCGTTAGCGTTAAGATCGCGCTTGCCTTGCCGGGCCCCGCGCCATCACCGAATAGAAACCATGTTTGCGGCCCTCGCCCAACTTTTTCAGATGCTTGGACTTTAACTGACATGAATGTTGTCGAACGGGCGCGGGCGAGCGCCGCCATCCTGCCCCATGACGGGACCGATGCCCCGCTGGCCCCCCGGGACCCCGGCGGCGAGCCGATGGTTCTCAACCTGTTCTTCGAGGAACGGGACGATCGCTGGTTTCCCGGCGACCGTCGCATCCGGCCGCTGGTGCGGCGCCTGCTGCTGGGCAAGACCTGGATCAGCGGCCAGCGACGCGTGTTCCTCAATCTGCGCGCAGGCCTCGACCGGCTCGGCCTGCCCTACCGGGTCAACGACTACAGTTACATCCGCAAGCATCCCGACGAACTCGCCTGCATTCTCGGGCGGCCCTTCGTGCTCGACTGGTTCGAATGGAAGAACCCGCTGCTGCTGGGCGTGGCCATGTTTAACCATCCGGTCGACGCTCCGGAGCGTCTGACGGATCTGGCGAAACAGACGATCCTGGTCCCGAGCCAATGGTACGCCGAGATGTGCCGGCCGTACTGGCCGCATGTCGAGGTGTGGCCCGTCGGCATCGAGACAGACCTGTGGACACCCACACCCGCCGCACAGAAAAGCGTGGATGTGCTGCTCTATGACAAGGTGCATTGGGACCGTGACGCGTACGAGCGGGACCTGATCGAGCCGATCTGCAGGCATCTCGCCGAGAGCGGCCGCACGGTCGAGATCATTCGCTACGGCCGCTACAAGGAAACCGACTACAAGGCCGCGCTCGGGCGCTGCCGCAGCATGATCTTCCTCAGCGAACACGAAAGCCAGGGGATTGCCTGCCAGCAGGCGCTGTCCAGCGGCGTTCCCGTCTTCGCGTGGGATCGCGGCGGGCCGTGGCAGGATCCGGAATATTTCCCGGACAGGGTCCAATACGAAGGCGGCGTGTCGTCGGTGCCGTATTTCGACGAGCGCTGCGGCATGACATTCCCCGACGCGGCCGGCTTCGCCGCCGGCTGGCGCGCGTTCTGGTCAGAGGTCCGCAGCGGAGGCTTTGCGCCTCGCGACTATGTGATCGAGAACCTGACGCTGGAGAAGGGCGCACGTCACTATTACGACCTCGCCCAGGCCGTGATGCACCGTCACGCGCGCTGACGCGGGAACCTGCGCCGGCAGTTAACCCAAAGGAGGGAAACACCGGCGCGAGCGGGCGAGCCTTTGGTAGATTGGACACGTTGCGACCGAAAGGACCTCACGTGACCAGGCTCGACAGACGCGAATTCCTGCTCGGCGGCGCCGCTTCTCTCGTAGCCGGCGCATCCGCCTCCGCCGTTCCGCTCTCCAAGCTTGCCCAGCGCCGGCCCGGCTTCGGCGCCGCCGCGACGCTGTGGGACCTGCAGGCCGATCCGCGCGTCGGCGAGGCCATCAGCACCTACTGCACCCAGGTGGTGCCGGTGCTCGAGCTGAAATGGCCGATGCTGCGCCCCGACGCGCATACTTTCGCCTTCGAGCGCGCCGACGCCATCCTGGATTTCGCGCGGCAGAACGACCTGACCATGCGCGGGCATACGCTCGCCTGGTACCACGACATTCCGGACTGGGCGAAGCAGCTCAAGGACAGCAAGTCCGTCGAGCGCGCCTATGTCGACCACATCGGCACCGTCGTGTCCTACTACAAGGACAAGCTGACCTCCTGGGACGTCGTCAACGAGCCGATCCCGGACAATCCGAAGGGGATCACCGACCGTCGCGACACGTTCTGGACCCAGCATCTCGGGCAGCGCTGGATCCCGCTCGCCTTCCGCACGGCGGCCGCCGCCGATCCCTTCGTCAAGCTCGCGATCAACGAATACGACATCGAGTCCGCCAAGGACTCCTTCATCGCCAAGCGCGCGGCCTACCGCAATCTGATCATGGACCTGCTGGACCAGGGCGTTCCGCTGCAAGCCGTGGGTCTGCAATCGCATCTGCATGCCGAGCTCGAGATCGACACGCATGGAGTTGCGGAATTCGTCAGCGAATTGCGCTCCTGGGGACTCGAGGTGCTCATCACCGAGCTCGATGTCGACGATCAGAAGCTGCCGGGCCCCCCCGCCGAGCGCGACGCCATCGTGGCCAAGCGGGTCGACGATCTCCTGACCGCGGTCTCGGCCAGCGGTCCGGTGCGATCGGTCCTGACCTGGGGCATCTCCGACCGCTACAGCTGGATCAACGGCACCTTCTCCCGCAAGGACAAGCAGCCGAACCGCCCGCTCCCGCTGGACGGCGACTTCAAGCCGAAGCCCTTCATGGACGTGATCAGCAAGTTCGCCAGGACCGCGTGAGGCGCCGGAGCCATGTCCGTTCCTCTGGAACCGGAACGGGGCTGCAGATGATCGCCTTGACGATTTCTTGACGCGAGGCGTATCCACCTCGCTCGAAAACGGCTGCTAGCGCGCCTTCACTTCGAACTCGACCGTCTCCGCCGGATGGTCGGGCGACAGGCTCGGACCGCGACGGTCGCGCGAATGCAGGCGAAAGACGTCGCGGATGTCGTCGATCGAGGTCGACGAATAGGACTGGATGCAGAGCGCGACCTGATCGGGCGAGGCCGCGCGCATCATGGCTTCGATCGCCTCGCGATCGAGACGCGTGTCGTCCCAGTGCGAGACCGCGATGCTGTCTTCGGTGATGCGATGCCGTGCCAGATGCTCCGGCGAATTCTCGACGAAGTTCCCGTAGAGCAGATATTCGGAAAACTTCTTCTTCCGGCACAGCGCCAGCGCCCAGTTGAGGCCGGTCGCGGACTTGATCGCGGCGGTCATGGCGCGCACGGTGTCCCTGTCCCAGACCAGCGCGTTGCCGACATAGTCGTCCGCCGGGAACTTGCGCTGCCTGATGCCGAGCATCTGGTCGATGGTGCGGAGCCAGAGGACGTGAAACGGATGGTCGGCGTCGATGTCGCCCCGCGTGACGAACAGCGGCGTCTTCTCGCCGCCGGCATAGGCGCCCACGTCGAACTCGCGGAAGAACAGATTGTCCGAATCCAGGATGCAGACGCGCTGCTCGGGCGCATTGAGCACGCCGGCGATCTTCAGGATCTGCTGGATATGCCAGCCGTTCACCGGCGACGACAGCAGGGAGAGCCAGACCCGCCGCTTGCTGATGAACTGCAGCGCCGGCGGCAACGCAAACAGCCATTTCGGCAGATAGCGCGAGGCCGGGACGATGACGCGCTTGTCGGAGGCAAAGCGCGCGAACAACGGCACGTCCTCATCGTTAACGAGAACATAATGCGTCGTGTACCCCGTCAGCCAGGTGTCGATGCTCTCGCTCAGAAGCGAAAAGCGTTCGATATCCTTGGCATAGCTGGCAGTCAGCAGTGCAACGGAGTGCATGGGATTCACGCTCGAATGGCCATTGGGCCGCAGTCATACAGGCGGCGGGAAGTCGAGGAAACCGACAACGGGAATCAAGGTAAAGCGAAACAATCGCTAGTCGCCGGACGGCAGTCCCTGCGCGAGGCTGCGAAAGCGCAGCGGCCCGAGGGCGGATGCGCGCTGCCACCAGTCGGCGACCCGGTCGTCGAGCGCGGTCAGGCCGCGGCCCTGGCCGGGAAAGATCCGGATCTGCTGCACCGCCTCGGCCTCGAACCCCCTGCCCTTGCGCCTGATCAGGAGCGCGGCGCCCTCGCGGTCGCGCTGGGTCAACGGCACCAGCAGGCGGCCGCGCGGGCGGAGCGTGTCGAGCCACAGTGGATGCGGCGAGGCGAAGCCGGCATGGACGATGATCACGTCGGCGGGATCGCCGATCTCGGCACATCCATCGCCATGGATCACCGTGACATTGCCATAGGGGCGAAGGCTGGCCGCTGCACGCGCCGCCAGCCTTGCATCGCATTCGATGGCGCGGACACTCCCCTTCGGACCGACGATGTGCGACAGCACGGCGGAGAAATAGCCGAGCCCGCAGCCGATCTGGACCACGCGGTCCTTCGGCCTGATCGCGAGCACATCGATGAAATGCGCCCACAGGCTCGGCAGACCGGTGTCGAGCCTGCGACGCGCATCGATTGCGACCAGCACATTGTCGTAGAGGTGAACGGGATCGGCATCGGGCGTGAGACGATAGGCGCGCGCCGCCTCGCTCTTGATGCGCCAGGGGCCCCTTGCCAGAAAGACCTCGCGCGGAACGGCGGCGAGCGCCTCGAGCAGGCGCTGGGAAGAAATCCGCTCGCGCTTCGCAATCGCCGCGACATAGCGCGCCCGCGCGGCTGCAAGATCGCTCATCTCAAGGAGCGGCCTGTTCGCGCAATTCGACCGCGCCGAGTTCGTCCAACAGTTGCATGGCCTGCTTCAGGTCCGGCGTGGCGAACCCTTCATTGAACCGTCCGACGATCGGCCGGAGCAGGAGCTTCGCATGCTCGCGTTTGCCGGCATTCACGGACAGGCGCGCGAGGCTGACGGCGGTGCGCAGCTCCCACGACAATGCGCCCTGCCGGCGCGCGGTCTCGAGCGACTGCGTGAACAGATCCTCGACCTCCTGGACCAAGGCCGGGTTGCCGTCCGACAGCGTGATCTCGCCCTGCAGGCGGTAGACTTCGGCGAGGTAGGAATGGTCGCCCGTCCGCCGCGCCGTCGCGAGCGCGCCGTCGAGCGCGCGCAAGGCGGCGTCGCGCATGCCGACCTTGGCATAGGCTTCCGCGAGCAGGCAGCGGAACCAGCAGCCGGCGAGCCAGGAATCCATCGCCTCGTATTCGTCGAGACCGAAGCGCATCTGGCTGATGCCCTCGTCGGCCTCGCCGAGCTGCGCCAGCGCCCAGCCGCGCAGGATCGTCGCCTGCTGCCGCCAGTGCAGGAAGTTGTGCTCGGTGGCGATGATCATCGCGCGGTTCGCGTGATCGCGCGTGCCCTCGATGTCGCGCAGATGCTGGCAGAGATAGGCGCCGAACACGAGCGCGAAGGCCAGCGAGAAGGGATGACGGATCTTCTCCGCGTGCAGGATCGCCTGCTCGCTGTGCTGGCGCGCCGCATCGGGCCTTCCGAGGAACCAGAGCAAATAGCCGAGATAGGACAGCGACACCACGCCGGGATCGGTGCCGTGTCGTTCCGTCAGGTCGGAATGCAGATCGGGACTGTAGAGATTGATGCAGCGGTGAAGGTGATGCTGCGAGGCGGCGAAACGGCCGCGATAGAGCATGGTCATCGCGATCGAGCGGTGCGCCTCGATCAGATACCCCGTCTGCTGGGCCGGATGCGCCGGCGTGTTCGGCCCCGCGCGCTTTGCGAATTTGAGCAGTTCGACGCTGAGCTCGTGCGCCCGCGTGAGATCGGCCCGGATGAAGTGGCAGACCCAGAGCCCGCGCGTGGCCGCGAAGGCCTTTTCATCGTCGCGGAGCTGGCGGCCGAGTTCGAGCGCGCGGGTGTAGTTCTCCTCGACCTCCTGAACGGCATAGCCCTTGGCCGCGATCAGCGCGTTGCCGAGCGCGATGCGCAGTTCGAGCTCCGTCGCATCGGCGCCCTGCATGCGGGCATTGGCATGCACGACGTTCAAGCCGCGGCGCAGATGCCCGATCGCCTCCAGATTGGCCCCGGTCTTGGCCGCCTGCTTGCCCGCCTTCAGCCAGAAACTCGCGGCCCCCTCGCTCTGGCCCGATTCGGTCAGGTGGTGGGCGAGCAACTCCGGTTCGCGATCGGTCTTCTCCGGATACATCTCGGCAAGGACCTGCGCGATCCGGGAATGCAGCTTGCGCCGCTCGCTGTGCAGCAGGCTGTCATGCGCCGCATTCTGGATCATCACGTGCTTGAAGGAGTAGAGCGCATCCGGCGGATGGCCGCGGCGCGTGATCAGCCCCGCCTGTTCGAGGTGATTGAGCGCGGCCTCGATCTGCTCCGCCGGCGTGTTGGCGACCGCGTTCAGCGTCTCGTAGGAGAACTCGCGGCCGATCGTGGCGCCGATCTGGGCGATCCGCTTGAAGGGACCCATCCGGTCGAGGCGGGCCATCAGCGAGTCCGTCAGGGTCGCGGGGATCGCGAGCTGCCGCCAGGGGCCCGACAGCACGTAGCGGCCGTGACGCTCGGTCAGCAGGTTGGATTCGAGAACGGTCTTGGTGAGCTCTTCCAGGAACAGCGGCACACCGTCGGTCTTGACGATGATCTCCTCGACGACCTCCTTGGGCAGTTCGCGGCCGGCGACGCGCTCGACCATCGTCGTGCGCAAATGCCGGCTGAGACGGTTCAGCACCACGGTCGTGATGTGCGAATGGGCGTTCCAGCTCGGCTGGAATTCCGATCGCGCGGTGATGATGACGAGGATCGGCCGGGTCTGCACCCGCTCGACCAGCAGGTCGATCACCTCACGCGAGGTCGGATCGATCCAGTGCAGGTCCTCGAACACGATCACCAGCGGCATCTCGCGCGCGAGGCCGAGATAATGCTCGACCAGCGCCGCAACGGTCGCGTCCTTCTGCTGCTGCGGCGACAGATCGAGCGGCGGATAGCGATCGGCGGTCGGGATCGACAGCAGCGCGGCGAACAGGGGCGCGACCTGGGCAATGTCGCCATGGGCGGCCGCGATCGCGGTCTCCAGGCTCGCCAGCGCCTGCGCCGGCGCATCCTCGCGGTCGAGCCCGAGCGAGAATTTGAGCTGCTCGGCGAACGGATAGAACGCGGTCGAGGTGTAATAGGGCGAACATTGCAGCGAGACCTGGCCGTGGCGGTCGCCGGAGATTCTCTCGAAGATCTCCTGGATGATGCGCGACTTGCCGATGCCGGGCTCGCCGAACTTGACCACGACCTGGCCGTCGCCGCTCCTGACCTGCTGCCAGCGCCCCATCAGCAGCGCGATCTCCTCCTCGCGGTTGACGAGCGGCGTGAGCCGCGTGCCCATCGCGGCGGCGAAGCGGGTCTCCACCCGCGAGGCGCGCACCACGTGCCAGGCCTGGGTCTTGTCCGAGATGCCCTTGAGGGCGTGAACGCCGAGATTGCGATAGTCGAACTTGCCTCTCAGCAGCGCCTGGGTCGAGGCCGAGATGACGACGCCGTTGGGCGGCGCCAGGCCCTGCAGGCGCGCGGCAAGGTTGACGGTCTCGCCGACCGCCGAATCGCGCTCTTCGGTACCCTGTCCGACGAGATCGCCGACCACGACGAGCCCGGTGGCGATTCCGATGCGAACCGCCGGAGCATGGCTGAGCGCGCCGCGCGGCTCGATCGCGCGCGCGGTCGACAACACCCGCACGATCTCGAGCCCGGCACGCACCGCGCGCTCGGCGTCGTCCTCATGCGCGGTCGGATAACCGAAATAGACCAGGATACCGTCGCCGACGAAGCGCGCAGCAAAACCTTCATAATGCTTGACGATACGGACGCAGGTCTCGCGGAAGCCCGCGATCATGTCGCGGACGTCTTCCGGATCGAACTGCACCGACAGCTTCGTGGAATCGACCATGTCGCAGAACATGGTGGTGAGCTGACGCCGTTCGGCACCGACCTCGGTCCTGGCCTGCGGAATCATCGCGGCTGCAGGCTCGGCCGTGTCGATCTTCAACAGCGACGTCATCGCGCGCTGGAGCCGCTTGCGGTCGCCGAGCGGAAGCCCGAGTTCGACAAGGTCGGGTTCCGTCAGGTCGCCCATCACGTCGAGATCGAGGCGATGCTGCGCGAACAGATCGGTGTAGTGCCCCAGACCGATGCCATCCAGCCAGCGCTTCAGCCCGCCTTCGGTCTCCGGCTCCTTCTCCAGCATGGTGATTCTGCCCGACCCTCACTCCGTCGAAGGGCTAAAGGCCCCTCAACCACAGATTTTGGGGCCCAAACTTCACCTCGGACTGGACGCGTTCCCTAACTCTTGGGAAGAATAGCCCAATCACATCAAAAGGGAATGGCGTTGTCGGAGATTGCATCCGGAGCCGGGGAAACGGCCGGCGCGCGCGCCGAGGCGAGACGCTTTGCCGATATCGGCGCGCTGCTCGATTTCCACGCGCGAAAGGCGCCGGCGGCGCCGGCGTTGCTCGGCCCCGGACGGCCGCCGCTGGGCTATGGCGCGCTCGACGAGACCATCCGGCGACTGGTCGGCACCCTGCGCGGTCTTGGCCTCTCGCCTGCGGACCGCATTGCGGTGGCGCTGCCGCGCGGCGCCGACAGCGCACTGGCGCTGATCGCCGTCGCGGCGGCCTGCCCCTGCGTTCCCATCAATCCCGACCTGACGGCGGACGAACTGCAGCGCTATTTCAGCGAATTGAAGCTGAAGGCGCTGGTGACACGCTCGGACATCAACTCACCGAGCCGCGATGTCGCCAAGGCGCTCGGCATCGCCGTGATCGATTTCAGACCGGGGCCCAAAGACGATCTCGGCGGCTGTGAATTCCTCGGGCCGGTGGTCGGTCCGTCTCAAGCGAGCGGAGTCTCTGGCAGCGATGATGACGCCTTCATCCTGCTGACATCGGGCACCGCGGCGCGGCCGAAGATGGTCCCGCTGACGCATCGCAATGTCTGCCTGTCCGCCGCCAATGCCGGCGGTGTGCTGGCGCTCGCTCCCCAGGATCGCCTGCTCAACGTTCTGCCGTTGTTTCATGCCCATGGCCTGATCTCCGGCCTTTTGACGGCCCTCGCCGCCGGATCCAGCGTGATCTGCACCGATGGCTTCGACGCATCCGCCTTTTTCGGCTGGATGCGGGAGCTTCAGCCGACCTGGTACACGGCGGTGCCGACCATCCATCGCGCCCTGCTCACCGCGGCGGAAGCCAACCCGGACCTGGCGCGGCCGTCGTCGCTGCGCGTCATTCGCTCCGCTTCAGCGTCGCTGGCACCTGCGATCCTCAACGGACTCGAGGCGATGTTCGGCGTGCCGGTGCTGGAGACCTACGGCATGACGGAGGCCGCCTCGCAGATCGCGGCCAATCCGTTCGAACGGCGCAAGATCGGCTCGGTCGGCCGCGCCGCCGGGCCCGAGATCGCGATCATGGACGACACCGGCCGGATGCTTCCGCCCGACGCGCATGGCGAGATCATGCTGCGCGGCGCGAACATGTGCCGCGGCTATGACAATGACGAGGCGGCCACGCGCGCCGCGTTCCGCGACGGATGGTTCCGAACCGGCGACCTCGGCTATCTCGATGCGGACGGCTATCTCTTCATCGTCGGCCGCATCAAGGACGTCATCAATCGCGGCGGCCAGAAGATCTCGCCGCTCGAGGTGGAAGAGGTCCTGCTCAGCCATCCCTCGGTGCTGGAGGCCGGCGTCTTCGCCGTTCCTCACGCCAAGCTCGGCGAGAACGTCGCCGCCGTCGTGGTGATGCGGCCGGGCTCCGAAGCAAGCCCGGAGCAATTGCGCCAGTTCGCGCGGAAGCGCCTTGCGTCCTACAAGGTGCCGAGCGTGATCCGGCATGTGGCCGGCCTGCCGAAGGGCGCCAGCGGCAAGGTCAGGCGCAACGCATTGGCCGGACTGATCACCGCGACCAGTGACGCCAAGGACGACAACCTGCCGCGCACGGATCTGGAGATCCAGCTGGCGCAGATCTGGGCCGGCCTGCTCGACCTGCCACGGATCGGAGCCGACCAGGACGTGTTCGCACTGGGCGCCGACTCGCTGGCGGTCACGCAGAAGCGCTCGCGGCTGCGCGAACGCTTCGACATCGACTTCTCGTTCGAGGACATTTTCGACTGCGCGACGGTGACGGCGCTGGCGGCCCGGATCGAGACCGCCGCAACGCGTCGCGGCGCGGC
>VYLF01000204.1_pt1 | contig 22797 bp, 19 predicted proteins | sample 5114371 | NCBI WGS metagenome assembly VYLF01 (sample SAMN12291773, study PRJNA351875) | freshwater metagenome | isolation source: freshwater lake | place: USA: Michigan, Kent Lake | collected 2013-08-15 | reverse complement strand
CCGATGAAACCCGCGTCCACCGCCATCCGGCCCGCGTTCGTGACGATCGCGATACGCCCCTCTTCCTTGGGCCGGAGTGAGACGACACATACGACAATTCCGAATTTCGGTAAATCGGAATATTTTCGACCGATCGCATTGACCGGCATGTTGGGTGTTTTGCCCGACGGGCAACGCAAGATGTTGTGGGTCTCACCCGGGAATGACGCGAGAAAGCGGATGCATGCTTCCCGGATCGCGTCGCGATTCATCCGGCTGGCGGCCTTGACATCCACACCGCTTCCGCGGCTGGTTGGCGCGCTGGACCACAGAACGCTCCATGAGGATTCTCCATGCGCATGACGACGGTCGGCGTCTTCAAGATTGCCACCAAAGGCCCCGGCGACGTATCCGGACTCATGGGCATGATCGCTTCCGGGACGATCGATCCCCGCGAGATCCTCGCCATCCTCGGCAAGACCGAGGGCAATGGCGGCGTCAACGACTTCACGCGGGAATATGCCGTTGCCGCGCTGTGCACGGCGCTGGCGCCGGAACTCGGCCTGACCGCGGCAGAGGTCGAGCAGCGCATCGCCTTCGTGATGTCGGGCGGCACCGAGGGCGTGCTGAGCCCGCACATGACGGTTTTCACGCGGCGCGACGTGGCGCAGCGGCCGGCAGGCGTGACCGGCAAGCGCCTCAGCATCGGCATGGCGCAGACGCGGGATTTCCTGCCGGAAGAGATCGGACGCACCGCGCAGGTCGCGGAGACGGCCACGGCCGTCAAGGCCGCGATGGCGGATGCCGGCATCACCGATCCCGCCGATGTCCATTTCGTGCAGATCAAATGTCCGCTGCTGACCAGCGAGCGCGTCGAAGCAGCAAGCGCGCGCGGCCACAAGACGGCGACCACCAATGCCTACAGCTCGATGGCCTGGTCGCGCGGCGCGTCCGCCCTCGGGGTTGCGGTCGCGCTCGGCGAGGTCGCATCCGGGATCCGCGACGATGACGTGCTGCGGCGCACCGATCTGTTCTCCCGGGTGGCGTCGACCTCGTCCGGTATCGAGCTGATGCACAACGTCGTCATCGTGCTCGGCAATTCGGCATCCTCCGCGAGCGCATGCGAGATCGGGCACGCCGTGATGAGTGATGCGATCGACGCCGGCGCGGTGATGTCGGCGCTCGACAGCGTCGGACTGGGCCTCGCGCCCCGCGCCGAAACGGGCCGCGAACTCGTCAACATCTTCGCCAAGGCCGAGGCCTCGCCCGACGGCAGCATCCGCGGCTGTCGCCACACCATGCTGGAAGATACCGACATCAGTTCGACGCGCCACGCCCGGGCGGCCGTCGGAGGACTGATCGCGGGCCTTGCCGGCACCGGCGCGATCTACGTGTCCGGCGGTGCCGAGCATCAGGGGCCCGCCGGCGGCGGGCCGGTTGCGGTGATCGCGCGGCTGCCCTAGAGCATCTTCGGTCCTGATTGAATCAGAACCGAAGCTCTAGATTCTTGTTTTGACGCGTTTTCTTCACGCGAACCGGTGTCCACTTCGCTCGAACATGCTCTCATGACGCCACGACCTCTCCGCCCGGCGCAACCCTGCCCTTCCTGCCGGCTCAGTTGATTAAACGCGGCGCGTCGCGAAAAGGTGGCGCCGTATCAAGGGATCTGCATGTCATGACTTTGCCGATGAGCTGGAACGAATGGGCGCAGCACGATGGCGTCGGGCTGGCCTCGCGCGTCCGCAAGGGCGAGCTGACGGCAAAGGAATTGGCGCGCCAGGCCGCGGCCGGCGTCGCCAAGGTCAATCCGGCCCTGTCGGGCGTGGTGGAGCTGTTCGAGGATGTCATCGCCGATCCCGGCAAGGACGGCGCCAATCTCGCAGGGCCCTTTGCCGGGCTGCCCTTCCTGATGAAGGACCTGGGACCGACCATGAAGGGCCGGCTGCAGGAAATGGGCTCGCTGCTGATGCGCGGCAATCGCGCCACGGCCGACACCTTCCTCACCGGCAAATTCCGCCAGGCCGGGCTCAATTTGATCGGGCGCACGACGACGCCGGAATTCGGCGTGTGCTCTTCGGCCGACAATCCCGCCGTCTATGTCACGCGCAATCCCTGGAATACCGATTACACGACCTGCGGCTCGTCGGCGGGCAGCGCGGCGATGGTCGCGGCCGGCGTGGTGCCGATCGCGCACGCGACCGACGGCGGCGGCTCGATCCGCATTCCCGCCGGGGTCAACGGCAATATCGGCCTGAAGGTCTCGCGCGGCGTGTTCTCGCTGGCCCCGCACATGTCCGATCTCACCGGCCTCGTCTCGATCCAGGGCTGCCAGTCGCGCTCGGTGCGCGACACCGCCGCCTTCGTCGATCACGCGCGCGGGCCGGCGCCGGGCGAGTTCATGCCATTCTGGACCACGGCGCAGCCCTATTCCGAGATGATCAAGCGCGATCCGGGCAAGCTTCGCATCGCGCTGTCCCATAGCTGGGGCGATTACACCGCGACGCCGGAGATCGCCGCCGAGCTGGAGAAGGCCGGCCGCTTCCTCGAGGGCCTCGGCCATCACGTCGACTACGCCCTGCCTGAGCTCGACTTCCGCGGCGCCTTCGCGGCCCAGACGATGTGCTACATCTCGAACTTCGCCGTGGTGATCTCCAACATGCTCGCCGCGCGCGGGCTGGAGAAGCCGCCGGAAGATCTCATCGAGCCCATGAACATCCGGATCTGGGAGGCCGGCCGCCACACCAGTTTCGCGGAGCGTGCGAAGATGCAGGGCGTGTTCAACACGACGTCGCGCGGCTTCGGCGCCTTCTTCGAACAATGGGACGTGATCCTGACCCCGATCACGGCGCTGCCGACGCCGAAGGTCGGCACGAAGGAATATCTCACCATCTCCGACAACCCCGACGTGCTCGACTGGTTCGGAAATCTCTGGCGCTTCTTCGCCTTCACGCCGCTCGCCAATCTCTGCGGCATGCCGGCGATCTCGATGCCGATGGCGACCCAGGATCACGGCCTGCCGCTCGGCATCCAGGCGATCGGCAAGCAGGCCAATGACGGCCTCTTGCTGCAGCTCGCCGCCCAGATCGAGCGCGCGCTCGACGGCAAGTGGAACGGCGGCCGAAAGCCGAAGGTGCATGTGAGCTGAGCATGGACCGGAATGCCGGCCTTCAGTTCTTGACCGTCGGGATCTCATCCTGAGACGGCTGCTGCTGCCCCTGCCTGAGCATCGCCAGCGCCTTGTCGAGGGCCTCGCGCAGCGCCAGCGCGGCGGCCGGGCTGCAGCGCAGATGCGCGGTCTGGATCACGTCGACCCGGACGGCGGCGCCGAGCGGCATCAGGAGATTGGCGGCAAGCTCGATCTGGATCGCGCCATTGTGATGGCCGAAGCAGGAGGCGCCGTCGAAATAGATGATCGGCGCACGCTCCGAGCTCGATGTCGAAATGGTGACGGGGCCCTGACTGTTGGCGGGCGTCTCTGGATCGGCCATGGGCACTCCTTGCGGCTCTCGACGAGGCGCCCACCATCGTTGGTTCGCCCCGCCGTGTCGAGGCGGAAATCGGAATTTTGCGCCGCGGCCGCCACTGGTCTAGAACAGCATCATGACCACCGAACCATCCACGCTCCCGTTTGAGGAACTCGCCGAGGCCATCAAGGGCCGCCGCTCCGATTACGGCCATATCAGCGGGCTGCAGCTCGACCGCTTCGCGCCGGGCGAGGCCTGGTCCAGCCTGCCCTATCGTCCGGTCTTCGTCGGCGACACCGAAACCGGTGTGCTGCATGGCGGCGTCGTCACGGCGATGCTGGACGAGAGCTGCGGCATGGCCGTGCAGCTCGCGCTCGACGGCACGCGGGCGATCGCGACGCTGGACTTGCGCATCGACTATCAGAAACCGGCAACGCCGGGCCTTGCCATCAAGGCGCATTCGGTGTGCTACCGCACCACCCGCTCGATCGCCTTCGTGCGTTCCACCGCCTATCAGGATTCCGAGGACGATCCGGTCGCGACCGCAACGGCCTGCTTCATGATCGGCGCCAACCGCACCAACATGCTGGCGGACCGGCGGATGGATGCACGCCAGATCCCGATGCTGGAGGCGCCCGACGATCCCGACGGGCCGTTCGCCAACAGCCCGTTCGCGCGCTGCCTCGGCATCCGCCTCAACGATGACGGCACGCTGACGATGCCGTTCTCGCCGCGGATCATCGGCAATCCGATCCTGCCCGCGATCCATGGCGGCATGACCGGCGCCTTCCTCGAGACCACCGCGATCTTCGGCGTCAGGCGCGAACTCGGCATCGCCTCGCTGCCGAAGCCGATCGGCCTCACCGTCAACTATCTGCGCTCGGGGCGCGCGCTCGACACGAAGGCCAATGTCTCGATCGTGAAGCAGGGCCGGCGCATCGTCGCGTTCGAGGCACGCGCCTGGCAGGATCAGGCCGACAAGCCGATCGCCACCGCATTCGGCCATTTTATGCTGCGCCCGACGCCCGGAAACGACGAGGAATAGAGCGTTTTCGAGCAAAGTGGATACCGGTTCGCGCGAAGAAGACGCGCCAAACCTGGGATCCAGGCGCATTTCACTTGACGGCCGGGGCCCGCATCGGAACGATAGCGCGGTCTCCTTGCGCAAGAGGTACTGGATTGCGGCATCCGATCGACATCGCTGCCATGTTCGCCGCGCTCTGGCTGCTGGCCTCGATGGTGCTGGACGCGCTGACGCCCAAGGAACTGACGGCGATCATGATCGGCATCGCCATCGGCCCCGCCATGGTCATCACCGCCGTGTTCTATTATCTGCGGTGCCCGCGAACCGACTTCGCCGTGATGTTCGCGGCGCTCTGGCTGATCTCCGACATCGCGATCGCCTTCATCTCGCCGAAGCAATTGCCGCATTTCCTGATCGTGCTCGGCTTCGTGCCCGCGATCGTGATCGGCACCGTGCTGCACTGGCAGCGCTTCCAGCGCCGCCACGAGCATCTGATCGTGCCATCGGTGAAGCGGGGCTGACGCGGGAGAGAGCCCTCACCCGCTGCGCGCGAGACGATGCTATTCATCGCTCACGGCGCGTCGGCCTCTCCCGCAAGCGGGAGAGGCGAAACAAGCCTTGCGGCCCCGGTGAATCAGCGCGACAGCAGATTGGTCCTGGCGAGATCGAGCACCTCGTCGCCGCGGCCGCTCATCACGGCGCGAAGCACCCAGAGGCTGAAGCCCTTGACCTGCTCGGCGGTGATGGTGGGCGGCATCGACAGCTCCTGCTTGGCGGTGACGACGTCGAGCAAGGCCGGGCCGTCATGGGCGAGCACCTCCTTCACCGCGCCAGGCAGCTCGCCCGGATCCTCGACGCGCCGCGCGAAGATGCCCATGGCGCGCGCCATCGCCGCGAAGTCGGGGTTTTCGAGATCGACATTGGTGTCGACGAAACCGGCCGCCTTCATCTCCAGCGCGACGAAGCCGAGCACGCCGTTGTTGAAGACGACGACCTTCACCGGCAGCTTCATCTGCGTCAGCGTGATCAGGTCCCCCATCAGCATGGTGAAGCCGCCGTCGCCCGAGAGCGAAATCACCTGCCGGCCGGGCTGGCAGGCCTGCGCGCCGATCGCCTGCGGCATGGCGTTGGCCATCGAGCCGTGGATGAAGGAGCCGAGCAGACGGCGACGGCCGTTCATCGCGAGATAGCGCGCGGCCCATACCGTCGGCGTGCCGACATCGGCGGTGAAGACGGCATCGTCCGCCGCATGGTCGCTGATCACCTTGGCGAGATATTGCGGATGGATCGGCTTGGCTCCGGGCGTTCCCCTGGCGAGCGAATCCAGCCCCTCGCGTGCCTTCTTGTAATGCACGATCGCCTCGTCGAGATGCTTGCGCTGCGTCTTGGGCTTGAGCAGCGGCAGCAGCGCCTCGATGGTGAGACCGACATCGCCGACGATGCCGAGATCGATCTTGCAGCGCCGGCCGAGCGCTTCGGGCCTGATGTCGATCTGGGCCACCTGGCAGTCGGTCGGGAAGAACTGCTTGTAGGGGAAATCGGTGCCGAGCATCACCAGGGCGTCGCAGGCGTGCATGGCTGCGTAACCGGAGGAGAATCCGATGAAGCCGGTCATGCCGACGTCATAGGGATTGTCCCATTCGACGTGCTCCTTGCCGCGCAGCGCATGCACGATCGGGCTCTTCAGCGCCTCGGCGAACTGCATCAAGGGCGCGTGCGCGCCGGCGCAGCCGCGGCCGCAGAACAGCGTGACCCGCTCGGCGCCGTTGAGGAGATCGGCCAGCGCCTGGAGTTCGCCGGCGTCCGGCACGATCCTGGGCGGCACCAGCGCCAGGCCGCGCGCGGTCGACAGCGCGCGCTTCGGTGGCGTATGGAAGGCGATGTCGCCGGGCATCGCGACGACGGCAACGCCGCGCAGGCCGACCGCGGCGCGGATCGCGTTCTCCAGCACGAAGGGCAGCTGGCTCGCATCCGACACCAGCTCGCAATAATGGCTGCAATCGCGGAACAGGTTCTGCGGATGGGTCTCCTGGAAATAGCTGCCGCCGATCTCGGCGGAGGGGATCTGCGCCGCGATCGCCAGCACCGGCACGCGGCTGCGATGCGCATCGAACAGGCCGTTGATCAGATGCAGATTGCCAGGGCCGCAGGACCCGGCGCAGACCGCGAGGCTGCCGGTGATCTCGGCCTCGCCGGCGGCGGCGAAGGCCGCGACCTCTTCGTGCCGGACATGAATCCATTCGATGGTGCCGCGGCGGCGCAGCGCTTCGGTGAGGGCATTGAGGCTGTCGCCGACGATGCCATAGATGCGCTTGATGCCGGCCTGCTCGAGCGTTGCAACGAACAGATCAGCCACGTTGTTGATCGCCATGTCGGTCTCCTGCCGCTTGCGTTCGGATGCACGATGCGGACAAGGGCATCGGCGAATACCGGGCACAATAGGGCAGGATTGGATTACCGACCGTTAATCCCGGCTCAATCCTGCGTCATCGCGCGGTCATAAGCCGCAACGGTGGCCCTGGCCCGGATTGCGACATCGGCCGCGCTCATGCCGGGCTTGTAGAGGCTGGAGCCAAGTCCGAATGCCGTCACGCCGGCCTTGATATAATCGGCGAAGTTCTGGTCCGAGACGCCGCCGACGGCCGCGATCATCACGCCGGGCGGCAGCACGGCGCGGATCGCCGCGATGCCGGAGGCGCCGAGCACGCTGGCCGGAAAGAATTTCAGGCCCGATGCGCCCGAGCGCAGCGCCAGCAGGGCTTCAGTCGGCGAAAACACGCCGGGCAACGTCACCATGCCGTGGTGCTGCGCGCGCGCCAGCACCTCGGGATCGACGTTCGGCGACACCATCAATCGCCCGCCGGCCTCGTGAAGACGATCGACATCCGCTGGTGTCAGCACCGTGCCGGCCCCGATCAGGACGCCTGATGGCGCAAGCTTCGCGGCGGACGCAATGGAGCGGAACGGATCGGGCGAGTTCAAGGGAATCTCGATCGCGGTCATGTCCGCCGCGATCAGCGCGTCGACGATCGCCTCGGTCTCGTCGGGCCTGATGCCGCGCAGGATCGCGACCAGCGGGCGCTTCATCGGCGGGAATGGAAGACTCATCGCGACGCTCCTCTCATGTCGTCCAGATCGCGGCGGCCGCCATCGACAGGCCGCGCCGAACCGCCTCGTCCGCATCGACTGGCGTCACAGCAACCGACAGCGCCGCGAAGGCGAGCTCATAGAGTTTCGCCAGCCGCCCGGACGCAATCAGCGTGACGCCGATTGCCGGCACGGCAACGGACAGGCCCGCCGCGAGTTCGAGGCCGATCAGCGTGCCCGACAGCGTCTCGCGCGCCGCCGCGGGCGTGCCGCCGAACAGCAATTGGCGCGCGCGCACGCCGAACAGCAGATTGGCCGCGAAGGCCGGCGCCTCGAACGCCGCCCGCACCGCCGCCTGGAAGCTCGCGACGTCCTCGGCATCCCCGGCGCCGGCGATCGCGAGTGACAGGATGGTCTCGCGCGAGACCGCGCCGAACAGTTCGCCGGTCATGAAGGTGGCGAAACCCTCGACCGTGCCGTCCTTCACCCGCACCCATTTCGAATGCGTGCCGGGCATGCAGGCGAGCGCGGCGCCGGCCGCATCGAGGCCGATGGCGCCGAGCAGCTGCGTTTCCTCGCCGCGCATCACGTCGGGCGCGGCGACATCGCGCTGCGCGATGCCGGGCAGGATGCGGATGTCGCGCGCTTCGCCGGGCACGCGGACTGCCTGCCGCAGGATCGCGGCGAGCGGCGCGGGCGTATCGACATAGCCAGCCTCGACCCAGCCTTGCCGCGCGCCCGCCATGCCGCAGACCAGCACCGGCAGATGCAGGGGCGCGGCGACCGCGGACAAATGCGTCTGCAGCACGGCCGGAAAGCCGGCCCTGGCCGCCGCCAGCATGCCTTCGCCGCTGCGGCGCTCGGCGAGCACATGGCCGGCGCGGTCGATCAGCCAGAGCCGGAAGCTGCTGGTGCCCCAGTCGACCGCGACATAAGCGGGCTCCGCCATTCCCTTGATCTCGTCCCTTGTCTCACCGGCAAGACAGCGTCTCACGACGATGAGACGAGGCCCTGCAAATCCGCCCCGGGATATCGGCTATTGCCCGGTCAAACCAGCCTTTTTCGTGCAGGCCTGCGGCCCGCGGGCGCTGGCACACCGCTTGCTGAAGCCTTTCCCGCTGACGTCCCAAGAACCGCGCCACAAGACGCGTCAACATCAGATGAGGAAACCCATGGAGATCGGCTATTTCACGATGCCTTCGCATCCGCCGGAGTGCGGCCTGAAGGAAGGACAGGACTGGGACCTGCAGGTGCTGCGCTGGCTCGACGAGCTCGGCTACCAGGAGGCCTGGATCGGCGAGCACCATACCGCGCCCTGGGAACCCAACCCGACGCCGGATCTCCTGATCGCCCAGGCCCTGCTGCAGACCAAGCGCCTGCGGATCGGACCGGGCGGCTTCCTGCTGCCCTATCATCACCCGGCCGAACTCGCCAACCGCGTCGCGATGCTCGATCATCTCTCGGAGGGACGCCTCATGTTCGGCGTCGCGGCCTCGGGCCTGCCGAGCGACTGGGCGATGTTCAACGTCGACGGCATGAGCGGCCAGAACCGCGACATGACCCGCGAGGCGCTGGAGATCATCCTGAAGATGTGGAGCGATCCGGCGCCCTGGACCTACAAGGGCAAGTTCTGGACGGTGAGCAAGCCGGACACGATGTTCGACTTCCTCAAGCCGCACATCAAGCCGTTGCAGACGCCGCACCCGCCGATCGGCGTCGCGGGCCTGTCGAAGAACTCCGACACGCTCAAGCTCGCGGGCGAGCGCGGCTTCATCCCGATGAGCCTCAACCTCAACCCGGCCTATGTCTCGAGCCATTGGGACTCGGTCGAGATGGGGGCCGCCAAGGCCGGACGGAAGGCGAACCGTCAGGACTGGCGGCTGGTGCGCGAGGTGTTCGTCGCCGATACCGACGAGGAGGCCTGGAAGCTGTCGGCCGGCGACATGATGGGCCGGATGATGGGCGAATACTTCCTGCCGCTGCTCAGCCATTTCGGCTTCAAGGACTATCTGAAGCATGCCCCCGACGTGGCCGACAGCGACGTCACGGTCGAGTATTGCGCAAAACGCAACTGGATCGTCGGCTCGCCCGCGACCGTCGCCGAGAAGATCGAGAAGATCTACGACGAGGTCGGCGGCTTCGGCGTGCTCTGCGTGTTCGGCTTCGACTACAAGCACAAGCCGGAGGCCTGGCACCGCTCGCTCTCGCTGCTCAAGAACGAGGTGATGCCGCGCCTCAGCCATCTCGGTGCGGCGAGGAAGGCGGCCTGAGACCTCACCCGCGGGGAGAGATCAACGCGGAGCGCCGGGTGAGGGTTTCGATGCCCGTGGGGGCGCGCCCCCTCACCCGAATTGCTTCGCAATTCGACCTCTCCCCGGTGGGGAGAGGTGAACATAGCGAGCCGGACATGACCCTCGACGCAAAGGACTTCAAGCAGGCGATGCGGCAATGCGCCGGCGCGGTCGCGCTGGTGACGGTGGGCCGCGAGAACGGCAGCCGCACCGGCCTCACGGTGACGTCGGCCTGCTCACTGTCGGACGACCCGCCGTCGCTGGTCGTCTGCGTCAACCGCAATGCCAGCGCGCATGCCCGTATCCGCGCCGAACGCGCCTTGGCGATCAACTTCCTCCACGAGGATCACGCCGCGCTCGCGCTGACCTTCAGCGGCCAGAAGGGCATCAACGGCGACGACCGCTTCGGCTTCGGCCAGTGGACGCGCGCCGTGACGGGGGCCCCGGTGCTGGTGGATGCCGTGGCGGCGTTCGATTGCGTGCTGACGCAGGAATTCGAGACGAAGACGCATTCGATCTTCGTCGCCGAAGTGCGCGGCGTGTCGCATTCGCCCGCGGCGACGCCGCTGGTGTATCTGCGCAGCAACTTCCATACGCCGCGGGAGATGCGGAACGTCACGACGATCGGCGACCGCGATGCGCGGCACCTGAGCTGGTCGGATTTTTCGTAGATCGCTCGCTCTCTTCCTTCTCCCCTTGTGGGAGAAGGTGTCGCGAAGCGCCGGATGAGGGGTCTGTCTCCGCGGACTCAAATGCGGGTAGGATTCGCGGAGACAGACCCCTCACCCGTCTCGCCGCTATCGCGGCGAGCCACCCTCTCCCACAAGGGAAGAGGGGAAGATGTGCCTATTGCGCCGTCTCGATCTTCAGCTGCCTGATCCTGCGATAGAGCGTGGCGCGGCTGAGCTTCAGGGCGGCGGCGGCTTCAGTCACGCGGCCGCCATGCTGGCGCAGCGCCTCGATGATGGTGGCGCGCTCGGCGGCTTCGAGATCGGGTTCGGCCGCCCGGCCGCCGAACGGCGGCAGATCGAGATCGGCGTCGGTGATGAGACCGTTCTCCGCCGTGCAGCCGGCGAGCCGCAGCACATGACGGAGCTGGCGCATGTTGCCGGGATAGGGATAGGCCGACAGCAACGTCCAGGCCTCCGGCGACAGCCGGCAGTTCGGCGCCTCCTCGCCCGCGATCTGGCGGATGATGTCGGCGCGATCGGCGCGATCGCGCAAGGGCGGCAGCCGCACCTCCATGCCGCGCAGGCGATAATAGAGGTCGGCCCGGAACGCGCCGTCCTCGGCCATGCGGCCGAGATCGCGATGGGTGGCGCTGATCAGGCGGATGTCGACCGGCACGGGCTTGAGCGCACCGAGCGGCCAGACCTCGCGATTTTCCAGCACGCGCAACAGGCGCGTCTGCAGGGACAGCGGCATGTCGCCGATCTCGTCGAGAAACAGCGTGCCGCCATCGGCCTGCACGATCAGGCCCTTCGAACCGTCGCGCCGCGCGCCGGTGAAGGCGCCAGCCTCGTAGCCGAACAGTTCGGCGTCGATCAGGCTCTCCGGCATCGCGGCGCAATTGAGCGCGACGTAATGGTTGCGGGCGCGGCTGCTGGCGGCGTGAATGGCGCGCGCAAAGACGTCCTTGCCGACGCCGGTCTCGCCGTGCAGCAGAACCGGGAGATTCTGGTCGCCGATGCGCCTGAGCCGGCTCACGGCCCGGACCAGGCCGGGATCGCTGCCGGCCAGCCGTTGCAACGCATCGGCGCGCGCGACAGGCCCATCCCGGCGGCTCGGAGTTGTCGCCGGCAGAGGCGGCGCGACGTGGCCTCGTCCCAGCGCACGCCCATCGCCGTCACGCATCTCGACGAGGTCGCTTGCCTCGCGTGATGCAGACCGATCGAGCGTGATGTAGCGCGACAGATCGATGCCCGATGCGATCATGCCGTCGGTGAGGCCGAGAAGTGCGCGGGCGGAACGGCAGGCGCCGACGATGCGGTGGTCGTCGTCATAGGCGAGCAGGCCGCTGCCGCCGTCGCCCGGCACGGTCGCGATCCAGGCCTTCTTGAAGTGATGGCGGAAGATCGCGCCTTCCATTCGGCGCGTCGCCTCCATCGTCACGGCGAGTGCAAGCTGATGGGCCGGACGCTCCAGATCCGCGCGGCAGGAGGTGATGTTGACGGCGCCGGCAAGGCAGCCGGTCTGGTCGAACAGCGGCGCGACGGCGCAGGAGAAGATGTGCCATTGCGCACGAAAATGCTCGTCGCGATGCACCAGGATCGGCTTCTGCTCGGCCAGCGCCGTGCCGAGCCCGTTGGTGCCTTCGCAGTCTTCCGCGAAATTGGAGCCGGTGTAGATCTTCCAGTCCTTGAACAATTGCGCATCGGACTCGCCGGGCAAGCGGCTGAACAGCATGGTGGCGTTGGCATCGGCCAGATTCACGCAATAGCCTGCATCACGCAGCACGCGCGCGAGATCGTCGAGCTCGGGCGTGAGCAGCCGGATCGTCTCCTCCATGGGTTCGGCGACGTGGCGGATTTCATCCTCGGTGAAGGTCTGCGGTGGGCCCTGGCGGGCGGGATCGAGCTTGTGGCTGATCAGGCAGCGGCGCCAGGAATTCGCGATCCGCGACGAGGCGTCGACGTCGGCCACATGGCGGGCGACGGACATGACACGGGCGACATGGTTCGAGGCCGAAAGGCTGGCCATCGCGGACGTCTCCACCCTGTATTATGATGCAAAGTCTGGCACCACGGGCGGGGATGTCAATCGGGAACCGGCGCGCGCAGGCGGGCACACTGTCTCAGCAGCGTCATGGCCGGGCTTCGTCCCGGCCATCCACGCCTTTGCGGCATGTGCGAAAGAACGTGGATGCCCGGGACAAGCCCGGGCATGACGGCGTTGATTAAAGAGCGCCTCAGGCGACTCCGACTTGCTGCAGTGCCCTCACCAGGTGTCGATGCAGGGCCGCTTCTTCTCGGTGCGCGGGGCGGGCTTCGGCACGGTTCGCAGGCCGGCCATGATCCAGCGTCGCGTCTCGGCGGGATCGATTACGTTGTCGATCTCGAACACCGAGGCGATCGAGACCGCCTTGCCGTTGGCGTAGAGCTCGGCGACCTTGTTGCGGTAATAGGCCTCGCGCTCGGCGGGATCGGCGATCGCCTCCATCTCCTTGCGGAAGCCGAGCCGGACATAACCTTCGAGACCCATGCCGCCGAACTCGCCGGTCGGCCAGGCCGCCGTGAAGAAGGAGGCGTGGAAGCCGCCGCCGATCATGGACTGCGCGCCGAGGCCGTAGCCCTTGCGCAGCACGATTCCGAACAGCGGCACGGTCAGGCTGGCGCCGGTGACGAACATGCGCGAGACGTGGCGCACGATCGCGGTCTTCTCCGCCTCGGGCCCGACCATGAAGCCGGGCGTGTCGCACAGCGAGACGATCGGCAGGTCGTAGGCATCGCAGAGCTGCAGGAAACGTGCGGCCTTGTCGCCGGCATCGGCATCGATCGCGCCGCCCAGATGCCGCGGATTATTGGCGATCAGGCCGAACGGCCTGCCCTCGATGCGGATCAGCGCGGTGATCATGCCGACGCCGTAGTCGCGCCGCAGCTCGAGAACGCTGTCCTTGTCCGCGACGAGGTCGATCACGCTGCGGATGTCGTAGACGCGCAGGCGGTTCTCCGGGATGGCGCGGCGCAACAGCCGCTGGTCGGCCGCCTGCCAGTCGGTGACCGGCCCCTGGAAGTAGGACAGGTATTTCTGTGCGACGGCCGTCGCCTCCTCTTCGTCCTCGACCAGAATGTCGATGACGCCGTTCGGCGCCTGGAACGAGACCGGACCGACCTCGGCCGGATGATAGACGCCGAGGCCGCCGCCCTCGATCATGGCGGGGCCGCCCATGCCGATGGACGCGTTCTTTGTCGCGATGATGACGTCGCAACAGCCGAGCATCGCGGCATTGCCGGCGAAGCAATAGCCGGAGACGATGCCGATCACCGGCACGAGACCCGAGAGCCGCGCGAACTGCAGGAAGGACGGACCATCGAGGCCGGTCATGCCGAGCCGGTCGGTATCGCCGGGCCGGCCGCCGCCGCCCTCGGCGTAGAACACCAGCGGCACGCGCCAGTCTTCCGCCAGCGTGAGCATGCGGTCGATCTTCTTGTGGTTCATGTGGCCCTGGGTGCCCGCCAGTACGGTGTAGTCGTAGGCCACGACGATGCAGCGACCGCCTTCGGCGCCGAACCTGTTCGCATTCACCGTGGCGACGCCCATCACGAGGCCGTCGGCGGGCGTGTTCTTGATCAGATCGTCCAGCTTGCGCCGCCGGCGCTGCGCGGCGATGGCGAGGCTGCCATATTCCATGAAGGAGCCTTCGTCGACCAGTTGCGCGATGTTCTCGCGGGCCGTGCGCTGATTGGTGTTGCGGCGGCGCTCGACCGAGGCGGGACGGTTGGCATCGAGCGTATTGGCCTGGCGCGCAATCAGCTCGGCGAGATCGGGCCGGATATGGTCGAGATCGATGTCGTCCTCCGTCGCCGACATATCGGCCGCGACATCGAGCGGCTCCAGATACAGGATCGGCTCGCCATGCAGCAGCGTGACACCGTCGCCGGCGACGAGCTTCATGACACGGCCGCCCTGCTCGGCCATGACGAGATGCTCCATCTTCATGGACTCGATCACAGCAAGCTGCTGGCCGGGGCGGACGATCTCGCCTTCCTTGACCTGGATCGTCACGATGGTGCCCTGCAAGGGCGCCGCGACCGTCACCGCCCCCTCCGGCGCGGCTTGCGTGACCGTGGCGCCGGTGCCCTTGGCGTCGCTTCGTTCGGCCGCCGCAAAGTACATCGGCCGCGCGGCACCGTTGGCGGCTCCGACCAGCGCGCCGATGTTGCGGTCGATGAAGTCGGTCGCGATGCGGTTGGTCCTGAAATCCGGATGCGCCAGCACCGCCTGGAGGAAAGTGATGTTGGTGACGACGCCGTCGATCCGGAATTCGCGCAGCACCCGCGAGCCCTTTGCCACGACATCGTGCCAGGACTCGCCGGGCGAATGCACAATGACCTTGGCCAGGAGCGAGTCGAAGGCGGCGCTGGTCTTGTAGCCGGCATAGCCGAAACTATCGACGCGGACGCCGGGCCCCGAGGGCGGCTCGAACACGGCAAGAACGCCGCCGGTCGGATGCGTCGCCCCGGTTGCGTCGAGCGTCTCCATATTGACGCGCAGCTGCATGGCAAAGCCGCGCGGCTTCGGGATCGATCCCTGGGCGAGGCCGAGCGAGGCGAGCGAACTGCCTGCAGCGACCGCGAGCTGGGCGCGGACGAGATCGAGGCCGAGCACTTCCTCCGTGACGGTATGCTCGACCTGCAGCCGCGGATTGGCTTCGATGAAGGCAAAGCTGTCGTCGGCGGTCCCGTCCACCAGGAACTCGAAAGTGCCGAGATTGTCGTAGGACGCGGCGCCGGCAAGCTGCTTCGCCGCCTCGATGATGCGGCCGCGCAGGGCCTCCGTCAGCGACGGGCTCGGCGCAACCTCGACCAGCTTCTGGTGCCGGCGCTGGATGGTGCACTCGCGCTCCCAGAGATGGCTGATCCCGCCATGGCGGTCGCCGATGATCTGCACCTCGATATGGCGGGCCTGGCGGATCAGCCGCTCGGCATAGACTCCGTCGAAGCCGAACGCCGCCTTGGCCTCGGACTGGCAGCGCGCATAGGCTTCCGCAAGATCGGCCGCGCTCTCGACGACGCGCATGCCGCGACCGCCGCCGCCCGCCATCGCCTTGATCACGATCGCCGCGCCGTCGCCCAGGGAGGCGAAGAAGGCCGTGATCTCCGCGAGCGACGACGGACCATTGGTGCCGGCGATGATCGGCACGCCGCAGCGCTTGGCCAATTGCCGCGCAGCGACCTTGTCGCCGAACAGTTCGAGCGCGGACGGCGACGGCCCGACGAAGACGATGCCCGCATCCGCACAGGCTTTGGCGAACGCGGCATTCTCGCTGAGGAAGCCATAGCCGGGATGAACGGCATCGCAGCCGGCGCCCTTCGCCGCCTTCACCACGGCATCGATGTCGAGATACGCGCGCGCGCCCCGTCCGGGAATTTCGATGGCTTCGTCGGCGACCCGCACATGCAGCGACAGCGCATCGTCCGCCGGATGGATCGCGACCGTCGCAAGGCCCGAATCGGCCGCGGCGCGTGCGATGCGAATGGCGATCTCGCCACGGTTGGCGATCAGGAGTTTCTTGAACGACATGCGGATCTCCATGCCCGCAACGCAACATGCGGGGGCGGCAGGTTCGATGATCCTGCTTCGGCACTTTAGGCGTGATCGTCAAGAGCGAGACAGAGAACGGGAGATTCAGCTCCCGCAAGCCGGAATATCAGACGGCCGTGGGTGCCTTGATGAGGCCGATAATCCGCGCGACGGCAGACGGGATCGGCGCGATCACCGGCACCGAAAACATCGGCTGAAGCGCGCGCGCCGCTTCGCCGAGCGGACCACCGCCGATGATGACGGCCTCGGCGCCGTCCTGCGTGACGCAGGCCTCGACCGCGGCGGCGAGGGCCGCACGCAATTGCGCGGGATCGCGCATCAGGGCCTGCGGATCGCCATCGGCGAAGCGGGTGCCGGTGTAGCTTGGTTGCAGACCCAATTCCCGCGGCAGCGCGTCGATCTCCGCCTTCAGCAGCGGCGTCGTGGTCGCCACGCCAAAACGGCGGCCGTTGCGCGCAGCGTCCAGCATCGCGGATTCGCCGATGCCGACGGCCGGAACCGGCAACGCATCCCTCACCGCGCGAAGGCCCGGATCGCCAAAGGCCGCGACGATGATCCCGTCGCACTGATTGCGATGCGCCTGCGCGATGTCGACGACTTCGGAGCCCGCCGCCGCCAATGCCTCCGGCGTGACGATCATGCCCGGCGCGCGCGTTGCCGTGACGCCGATGATGTCGACACCGACAGCGGCGGCTGATGTCGCGATGGCGACCATCATGGCGGTCGTCGCCTCGGAACTGTTCGGATTGATGAGGAGGATGCGATGGCCTGCCATGCTATGTCCCCGTCCGCGCCCGCGCATTGATCTCCTTGAAGATCGCCGTGAGCTCGTCCACCTCCTGCCCGCCCGTCTGCGGACGGATCCGCTGCTCCATTTCGTCGATGTGCCGACGCATGGCATGGATCGCAGCCGTCTTGTCCCGCGCGAGAATGAGGCCGCCGATATCTGGATGCGCGTCGGGGGAGCAGTCGGGCTCGCCCGGCTGCTCGAAGGTCGCGATCGCAAGCGACGTCCTCAGCACCAGCTCGCGCGAGATATCCAGCAGCACTTTGTTGCCCGCGAGTTTGGCGACAAGCACATGAAACTCGGCGGTCAGAGACAGCGACGCCCAGCGGTCGTGGCGGTCGTGATGAGCCTCGAGCGCCATATGCGCCTTCAATTCCGCTCTGCCGGCCTTGTCCAGCCGATCGATGGCCGCAGCGACGGCGGCAGCCTCGATGACCCGGCGGGCGGCAAAGATGTCCTGAGCTTCCTGCCAACTCGGCCGGTAGACGAACGCGCCCCGATTGGGGATCTGCATCACCACCTTGCGGGACGCGAGATGGGCAAGCGCCTGGCGAACGTGAATTCGGGTGGTGCCGAACGCCGCGGCGAGCTTGTCCTCGCCGAGCTTGGCGCCCGGCTTGAGGCGCTTCTGGCTGATGGCGGTCAGAATGCCCTGGACCACCGGGTCGTCGTCGATACTGCGCGCGTCGGCAATTTCCGTCTCGGGAGGTATCGGCTCGGAGCGCTTGGGCTTGCGACTGGCAGGGCGTGACGGCTTCATGCCGCGATTCTACAGCGACGCCGCCGATTTTGGAAACGCCAGCAACGCTCGTTTCCTGGACAACGCCGCCCATTTTTTGTTCACAATATATGTGATATTTTGGCGCCAATTTTTGGCGCCATAAAATTACAATCATGTTTACAATATGATGGAGCAGCCGCGCCCATGGCACGGCGCTTGCTAACCGGTTCCTGCGACGGAGCGGGAGACGATGGAGCAGGCATTGGGCGGAGCGCGCGGACATTCGCTGGAGCTGAAAGGCATCGGGCACGCATTCGGCGCGACGCTCGCACTCGACGGGATCGATCTGGCGGTGGCGGCCGGCGAACTGATCGCGCTGCTCGGCCCGTCCGGTTGCGGCAAGACCACGATGCTGCAGATCATCGCCGGATTCCTCCGCCCGTCGCGCGGCGAGGTGCGCTTCGACGGCGCGAGGGTCGAGCACATCCCCGCCAATCGCCGCCGCATCGGCATGGTGTTCCAGAACTATGCCCTGTTTCCCCATCTGACCGTGTTCGAGAACGTCGCGTACGGACTGCGGGCGCGCAAGGCGCCGCGGTCCGAGATTGCCGCCAAGGTCGACCAGATGCTCGGCCTGGCCCAGATGACGGCGTTCGCCCGCCGGCTGCCCGGGGAGCTGTCGGGCGGTCAGCAGCAGCGGGTCGCGCTGGCCCGCGCGCTTGCGATCGATCCGGGCCTGGTCCTGCTCGACGAACCGTTCTCCGCGCTGGACAAGAATCTGCGCCTCGACATGCAGATCGAGATCAAGAGCCTGCTCAAGACGTTCGGTGTCACCTCGATCATCGTGACGCACGACCAGGAGGAGGCGCTGTCCATGGCCGACCGCATCGTCGTGCTCAACAAGGGCCGGATCGAGCAGATCGACAGTCCCGATGCGCTCTATGACCGGCCCGCGAGCCTGTTCATCTCGAGCTTCATCGGCCACACCAATCTCCTGCGCGGAACCGTGACGGACACCGATCGCGTGCGCCTCGATGCAGGTCCCGAGATCGACCTTGGCCGTTCGGTGCAGCGCCGCCGCGGCACGCCGGTAACGATCTCTGTCAGGCCGGAGAACATCGAGTTCGGCGCGGCCGGACGGCCGGACGCAATTCCCGTGAAGATTCGCGCCAGCATGCCGCTCGGCGCCGTCAGCGTGACCGACGGCGTCACCGACAGCGGCGAAACGGTGAAGATCAGCCAGGCGCGCGCGGCGGCAACAGCGACGGCGCAGGCCGGATCGTCCGCCTGGCTCGCCATCTCGGACGTCTCGCGCGTCAGCATATTCAGCACACCGCCCGACGGCGGCGTGATCCATCAGCAAGGGAGTGTTTGACATGAGCCTGTCCAGGAGATCGCTGCTCGCCGCCGGTACGGCCGCCATTGGTGCAACGGCGTTCGGGTGGCCGAGAGCATCGCGCGCCGCCTCGTCGATCGTGGCGACGACCTATCCGGGCAGCTTCGACGAGGCGTTCCGCGCCATCGTCGGACCGGCCTTCAAGAAGACCAGCGACGCCAATGTCACGTTCACGCCGCTGCTCGGCGTCGATCAGATCGGCAAGATCCAGGCCTCGCGGAACGCACCTCCTTTCGACATCGTCCTGTTCGACGAGGGGCCGCTGATCCCGGCGATTGCGAGCGGCGTGCTGGAAAAATTCCCGGTCGAACAGTCGAAATCCTATGCCAACATCCCGAGCGCTTTCCGCCATCCCGACGGCTACGCGCCTGTCATCACCTGCCAGTTGATCGGCATCGCCTACAACCCGAAGAAGATCACGACGGCGCCGACCTCGTGGGAGGATCTCTGGCGGCCGGAATACAAGGGGCGGGTCGGCATCACCGGGCTCGGCTCGAGCCTCGGCACGGCCTTCATGGTCGAGATCGCAAAGCTGAACGGCGGCTCGGAGACCAACATCGAGCCGGCCTTCGATGCCATCAAGAAGCTGCTGCCCAATGTCGGGGCGATCGCGGCCTCGCCCGGCGCATTGGCCGCGCTGTTCCAGCAGGGCGAAATCGACATCGCCTTCAACTTCTGGAACAACGTGGCATTGCTGGCGGCCAAGGGGGTCGACATCGCCTTTGCCAAGCCGAAATCGGGCGCCGTCGTGATCCGCACCAGCGCGCAGATCGTCAAGAACAACCAGGACCCGAAGCTCGTGCTGGACTACCTCGACACGGTGATGTCGATCGAGGCCCAGAAGGGGCTCGAAGCCGCGCCCTGGGTGATGATGCCGACCAACAGCAAGGTGCCGCTGACCGGAGCGAACCTCACCGTCGCCAAGAGCGTCGACGATCTCGTCGCCAGCAATGTGCTGCTCGACTGGACCAGGTTCCAGCCGCTGCGCGGCGAATGGATCAGCCGGTTCAACAAGGAAGTGAAGATCTAGATGAGGTCCGACGGCGCGACCGCGACGCGACAATTGCTGCCGGCGGTCCCGCTGGCGGCACTCTTCCTGGCCGCCTTCGTGCTGCCGCTGATCGCGCTCGTGGCGGTCAGCCTGTTTCGCGACCCCCAGACCGCCAGTCTCTCGCCGGTTCAGTATCTGCGATTCCTGTCCGATCCGTTCAGCATCCGGGTCCTGTCAGATACGCTGTGGCTGGGCGCGGAGGTCGCGCTGGCGACGCTGGTGCTCGCCTATCCGCTGGCCCTCGTCTACGTCGCCAGCGGCCGCGTCGTCCGTACCCTGATCAGCTTCCTGATCATGCTGCCGCTCTTGACCAGCACGGTCGTGCGAACCTTTGCCTGGATCGTCATTCTCGGCCGCGACGGCATCATCAACACCACGATGATGTCGCTCGGGCTCTGGGAGGCGCCGGCACGGCTGCTCTACACGTGGGACGGCATGGTGCTGGCCCTGACCCAGATCCAGCTGCCGCTGATGGCGCTGCCGGTCATCAACAGCCTGCTCCGGCTCGACGGCAATCTGACGCGGGCCGCGGAAGGGCTCGGTGCGAGCCGCGGCCGGATCTTCCTGACGGTCGTCCTGCCGCTGACGCTGCCGGGCGCCATCGCAGGCTGGCTTCTCGTGTTCGCGGCGGCCGCGACCGCCTTCATCACGCAGACTCTGGTCGGAGGCGGACGCATCATCCTGATGCCCTCCCACATCTATCAGCAGGCCGTCGGCGTGCAGGACTGGCCCTTCGCGGCCGCCCTGTCGCTGGTCTTCACGCTGGCGGTGACCGGCATCGTCTTTGTGATCGGCGCGCTCTCCCGTCGCCATGTGCGAGGCGTCGATGCAGCGTAGCCTTGCCGACCGCGCCTACGCCATCGTCGTCGGAGCGATCACCGGCTTCGGCATGCTGCTGCTGCTGGCGCCGACGGTGATCGTCCTGGTGATCTCCTTCACCGGCGGCATCGCGCTGAAATTCCCGCCGCCAAGCTGGTCGCTGCGCTGGTACGCAGAACTCCTGCAGTCCCCGGACATCATCGCGCCCGCGCTGACCAGCCTGAAGGTTGCCGCTGCGGCGACCATCCTGTCCGCCCTGCTGGGCGGAGCCGCCGCGCTCGGACTGGCGCGCAGCAGGTCGCCGATCGCCCGCATGCTGGATGCACTGTTCATGTCGCCGATGGTGCTTCCCGCGATGGCCTTCGGCCTGTCTCTGCTGCTGGTCTTCAACCTGCTCGGCATCCGCCTGTCGCCCGCCACGCTGGTGCTCGGCCACACCATCATCTGCGTGCCGTTCGTGATCCGGATGGTCACCGCGTCGGTCCAGCAACTCAACCCGGTCCTGATCACCTGCTCGCTCAGCCTCGGCGCCGGTCACTGGTATACGTTCCGGCGCATCACGCTGCCGCTGATCCGCCGCGGCCTCGTCGCGAGCAGCTTCGTGGCGTTCCTGACCTCGTTCGACAACGTTCCGGTGTCGCTGTTCCTTGCCGATGCCCGCACCGAAGTGCTGCCGATCAAGCTCTGGGCCATCCTCGAAGGCAGCCTCGACGTCCGGGTCGCCGCCGTCTCCGGCGTGATCGTGCTGACGACGCTGATCGGCCTCGTCTGCGCCGAGATCTTCGGCGGCGTCAGCCGCCAGATCGGGGCGCGCTGACATGCCGATCGAACGTGATCTCGTCGGATACGGCCGCAACCGCCCCGCCATCATCTGGCCGAACGGCGCCCGCGTCGCGGTGTCGCTGGTGGTCAATTTCGAGGAAGGCGCCGAACTCGCGATCGAACAGGGCGACACCGAGACCGAGCGCTTCGGTGAGGTCGCCTCGACCTCGCCGCCCGGCACCCGCGACCTGGTGCAGGAGCAGGTGTTCGACTACGGCATGCGCGCCGGCCTCTGGCGATTTCTGGACGCCTTCAGCGCGGCCGACGTCCGCGCGACCTTCATGATGTGCGGTCGCGCGGTCGAGCGCGTGCCGGAGCTGGCCCGCGCGGTTGTGGAAGCCGGACACGAGCCGGCGGTGCACGGCTGGCGCTGGCAGCCGCATGTCCTCTACCCCGATCCCGAGCGCGAACGCCGCGACATCGAGCGGACCCGCGAGATGATCGCACGTGCGACCGGGGTCGTGCCGGTCGGCTTCATGTCGAGAGGCAGCCAGAGCGCCTGGACCCGGGACCTGCTCAGCGAGCTCGGCTTCGCCTACGATTCCAACGCGCTCGATGACGACCTGCCGTACTGGAGCCGGACGCGACATGGGCCGATGCTGATCTTGCCTTACGGCTTCGACACCAACGACATGAAGTTCTTTCATCCGAACGGCTTCGTGCAGCCGGCCGACTTCTCGGGCTATGTCATTGCCGCGCTCGAAACGCTGATCGAGGAGGCCGCGCGCGGTCGTTCGGCCATGCTGTCGATCGGCTTCCACCTGCGCATTTGCGGCCGGCCGGCCCGTTTTCGCGCGGTGCTGGACATTCTGGCCGCGCTGGCCCGGCTGGACGGCCGCGTCTGGGTGGCCACGCGCGCCGACATCGCCGCGCATGTCCGCATGGCGGCAACGCCCGGCGGCTCGGGGACCTGATAAGGCTGCGCGGGCCTGATCAGGCCGCGCGCACGGATGTCAGGAACGCGCTGACCTTCTGCTTCAGGCTGGCGCTGTCGGTGGCCAGCGAGCGGGCTGCCGAGAGCACCTCGGACGAGGCCGCGCCGGTCTCGGACGCGCCGCGCTGCACGTCGGTGACGCCCGCGGACACCTGTTG
>VYLF01000198.1_pt1 | contig 23186 bp, 21 predicted proteins | sample 5114371 | NCBI WGS metagenome assembly VYLF01 (sample SAMN12291773, study PRJNA351875) | freshwater metagenome | isolation source: freshwater lake | place: USA: Michigan, Kent Lake | collected 2013-08-15 | reverse complement strand
TAGACGTGCTGACGGTTATTATTGTCAGTTTTTGATTGACGTAGAACGGCAAGAATACCATAAACCAACGGGACAAATAACAGGAATTGACTTAGGGTTAAAAGAGTTTTATACCGATGCCCAAGGTAATACAGTAGAGAATCCACGTTATTTAAGCAAGTCAGAAAAACGACTGAAAAAAGCACAAAGGAGATTATCCAAAAAGTTTCGTCAAGGAAAGAAACAGTCTAACAACTATCACAAGCAACGGATAAAAGTGGCTAGGCTTCATCTTAAGGTGTCAAGACAACGTAAAGACAAAGCAATTAAAGACGCTTTGGCGTTAGTCCAGTCTAATGATCTGGTAGTTTATGAAGCTTTAAAGGTAAGAAACTTAGTCAAAAACCGTAAACTTGCCAAGTCGATTAGTGATGCTTCTTGGTATCAATTCACTGAATGGTTGAATTATTTTGCCAAGATTTATCGGATTGTTTGTATTGCTGTTCCTCCCCATTTTACTAGCCAAGATTGTTCAGTTTGTGGGACGAGAGTTCAAAAAACATTAAGCACTAGAACTCATCAATGCCTCAATTGTAAAACAGTCTTAGATAGAGATCATAATGCAGCAATCAACATTCTTAAAAAAGGGTTGCAATATTTGGGAAATTATCTCAACGGTACTGTTGGGCAAACAGAAACCGACCTAAACGCCTTGGGAGAGTCCGACCTCTGGGTTTTCAGTGGAGACATTGAGAATCTAAGTTGTCTCGTTGAACAAGGAATTTCTAACAGCGATGTGGAAAGAATCCCCCGTCAAGCTACGCTGTGACGGTGGGAGTATGTCAATGTAATCTCATGGCGATAGATAGTAACTTTAGGCAAATTAAATTTTTTAACTTTTCTGTTTTCTTATTGCCCAAATTAGCCAGATTGTTGTAAGCTTATGACCCAACTACAACCCGATATATTCGTCAACAATCGGCCCGATACCGATGGAGACGAGGAAGAAGACTACTTCGATTATTTTTATGATGAACCGGGTAGTGAACCAGGGACATTAATTATCGAACCGGATGCCAAACCCTCGCGGATTATTTTAATTGACTACGATGAAGATAACGCCGTTCGCAAGGTGGATATTACCCCCAATGCTTGCGCCCCCTATATTGGCACAAATACCGTGTCTTGGATGGATATTCAAGGGTTAGGGAGTGAGACGGTTTTAAAACAGGTGGGAGACATTTTTAATCTGCATCCTTTGTTATTAGAAGATGTGGTTAATGTGCCGCAGCGACCCAAGTTAGAGGACTATAACAATCAATTGTTAGTGATTTCTCAGATGGTGCGACTGAAGGAAGATGAAAGCGGTTTTGATACGGAACAGGTGAGTTTTGTCTTGGGAAAACGCTATCTTTTAAGTTTTCAAGAGGAGGAATTACAGGACTGTTTTGAGATAGTGAGAGATCGAATTCGCACTTCCCAGGGACGAGTACGGAAATCGGGGGCGGATTATTTAACCTATTTATTATTAGATACGATTATCGATGGTTATTTTCCCGTGGTAGAACACTACGAAGATCGGATTGAAGCGTTGGAAGATGCGATTATTAGTAATCCCGATCGAGATACAATGCAGGAAATCTATGATGTCCGTCGGGAATTATTGGCACTGCGTCGCTTAATTTGGCCGATGCGAAATGTCCTACATCTGCTCATGCGGGACCATCATGGTATAGTCAGTGATGAAGTACAAATTTATTTTCGGGATTCCTACGACCACGTCATTCAAATTCTGGAAATTATCGAAGCTTATCGAGAATTAGCGGCGAGTTTGATGGATGTTTATATGTCCACTATGGGCAATAAATTAAACGAAATTATGAAGTTTTTAACGGTAATTTCGACGATTTTTATTCCCTTAACTTTTATCGTTGGTGTCTATGGCATGAACTTCGAGAATATGCCAGAATTAAAAGGAGAATGGAGTTATTTCATGGTCTGGTTAGTCATGTTAGCCGTAGCGGGAGGCTTGATTTTCTACTTCTGGCGCAAAGGTTGGTTTAAACCAATTTATTCCCTTAAAGAGGAAGCAAAAAGTTAGTTAACGAAGGCAGGAGACAGGAGACAGGAGACTCCGAGACAGGAGACTCCGAGACTATTTTATTTATTCTCCCATCTCCCCACCTCCCCAATTCATAATTCATAATTCATAATTCATAATTCATAATTTCCACTCCCCCAACACCCCATCTCCCCACACCCCACACCCCACACCCTGCCCCGACGACAAACTTTTTCAGCCAACCCTAATTATTCCACCACAAATGCGAGGATTTGGCCTTGGTAACTGCCGAAGCGAATCTGTAAACCGGACTCTAGGGGAACTTCTTGGTTATGTACCTGTTTCCAGTGGCCATCTTGGTAGATAAAAGTACCAAAACGGGAGAAATCTTCGAGAAAGTATTGATAGTCTGAATCATCGGGTTTTTTACGGCAAATTATCCGACAATGGTTTTTACTAACCCATTTTTCAGTAATCTGTAGATCATTTTCCATGTCCCGTCCTATATTCATGCCACCACCACGGATTGACCATTTTCTTTCGGGACGATCGAGATAGTATAAGAAAGCGGCGGGCATGGTTCTGGAGATATTGGGCATAACCGTCGGTGATTGAGTCTCATCAAGGGTTTGCAGCAATTGCCCGTCGAATTCCGGGTGCATATAGAGGATCGGCAAAGTCCAAGCGGGTTGATTGTACTTGTAGAGGGTTAATAACTGCTGCCTGGCGATGCGAACGGCCTGATCAATAGGGACTCTCGGACCGGGAAACAAGTTGGACATCTGCGCTTCTTTGTCTTTGAACCCGAAGAGGGTGCGGGTAAAAACTTCGATAAAACTCAAGGCCTCTCGATCAGCGATCGCATCTCGCATGGCCAAAACTGCGGGAACGCCGTGGTGAATCAAGACTTCCGCCAGACTGCTGCGGGGGATCATCTCCTGACCTGATTTAGCGGGATAAGCACCCCAACAGGCATTAAAAACGGTTAAAATGACCTGATTTCTCACCAAAGCTTGGGCTAACTCCGTCCCATTTAGCTGTTCCCCCGGCCGCAGAAATAGGGAACCGCCATTGGGGGCGGCCATTCCGTGACCGGCGTAGAAAAAAGCTTGATATTTACCCGTATCCAAGGCCCTGGTCAGTTCTTCGGCCTCCGGTCGAATTAAGGTATCGACTTTGACTTTCACTCCCAAATTCTCAGGGAGGGAACTACTGCCCCCAGGGGAGATAACCCGGATGAGATTGGCGGCCTCGGATTCCAGTGCCTGGTCGGAATTAGTTTCTCCACCCGTATTAATGGCGGTGAGGTTGAGGGAACTAGCGGCGGTTTTAATCTGTTTTTCGCCGATAACTAAGAGAATACTGAGACTATTACTCGGTTTGATCGGTGGCAGTGGGTCCACATCGCTGGTGGTGCGGCTAAAGAGTATATTCGGATGCAGAGATATGGCCTGTTTACCTGCTTGCTGCATAATTTCCCAGGGCAGCAGAATTAAATGGGGATTGCGACATTCCAAGCGAATTCGCAGGGGCTGATTTTTGCCGAGGGCGATTCCCTGACTTTGGGCGAAACTTTGACCAATTGATGCTTGAAATAACCATTGCCAGAGACTAATACCTAGTTTCTGCATTAATTGACCGCCATAACTGCCGCCTTCTCCCGAAAGAGTCAGTTTAGGTCGAGAATTTCCCTCTAATTGCTCTAACATCGGCAAGGTCGGCATTTTTTGCAGACAGAACATTTCCTGCCATGCCATCCATTCCGTGGTTAGACTCTCGGTCCATTCACAGTCATGATGCACATATCCCCCCGGTAGGGGTGCTTTCGTCACCCAACGGGCGAAATGATTACTTGTCGCTAAACTAGAGATCGCTAAATTTAGACTAGGGATGGCATCATCGGTCATTGTGGCTATCTAAATGGAGCAAGAGGACTCCCGTTAAATTTCTCCTTCATCAAAAATATACCAGAAATTAACGTAACGATGAATTGCCACCAGAATCAAGCCTTAACGCGACAGCGTTAAGGCTTGATTCTCAAGGTATGTATGAACTTGACACATTTAAGCGGTAAGCCTTATAGTAAAAAATAGTACAGATGGGGTCAGGCTGATGTTAAATGTTTTAAAAGTAAGAATATACCCAAACAAAGAACAAGAACTGGCCCTAGCTAAAAACTTTGGTTGCGTTCGTTTTGTTTGGAATTACTACTTAAATAAAACTAACAATCAGTACCTAGAGACGGGTAAAGGAATGACCTACTGTGACATGGCAAAAGACCTTACCCAACTCAAGAAACAACCAGATTTTGAATGATTAGCTGAGGCTACTGCCGCTACCTTGCAGCAATCATTGAAAAACTTAGAATCTGCTTTTAAGAACTTCTTCTCAAAAAGAACAAAATTCCCTAAGTTTAAAAGTAAGCATAAAAAACAATCAATCCGTTATCCTGAAAGTTGTTCAATTAGAAATAAGGGAATTAAACTACCTAAATTAGGGGTGGTAAAAGCTAATATTTATCAAGTGATAAATGGCCAGATTAAGTCGGTAACTGTTTCTAAAACCAGTACAGATAAATATTTTGCTGCAATCTTGTTGGAAATGGATGACTCAACAACCATTGAAAAACTAAAAATATCAGGGATAGACCTAGGTTTATCTTCTTTGGTTACAGTTTTTGATGGTGAAACAACCTACAAGGTTGACCCAATCAAACCTACCAGAAAATATGCTAAACGTTTAAAGCGGAGACAACAAGCATTGTCTCGTAAAGCCAAGGGGTCTAATAATCGCAAAAAAGCCATTAAGGAGTTGGCCAAGGTTCACGAAAAGATAGCAAATACTAGACAAGATTTTCTTCATAAACTCTCCAGAAAGTTATGCGATGAAAACCAAATCGTTGTAGCCGAGAATCTGAATATTAAAGGGTTAGCAAGGACTAAATTAGCCAAATCAATACATGACGCTGGTTTTGGGATGTTGCTTAATTTCTTGGACTACAAGCTAGAAAGAGAGGGAGGAAAACTTGTAGAAGTTGACAGGTTTTATCCGAGTACAAAACTCTGTTCTGGCTGTGGATTTAAAAATGATTTGTTGACTCTCAGTATTCGTGAATGGATTTGTCCAGAATGTAAGAGTCATCACGATAGAGATGAAAACGCATCCAAGAATTTAAGGGAAGAAGGTATGAGAATACTGTCAACAAATACCGATGGACAGTCGGAATTTCAAGCTTGGGGAGAAACTGTAAGACTCGTTGGTACTTGTACCCAAAAGCGGGTTTGGGGTGAATCAAGAATCCCCCGTCACAGCGTCAGCTTGACGGCGGGAGTGTCAAAGAATCTTATTCTAGAGGATTTCTGAACAGCAAGGAAGGGTATTAAGTCACCAATAAACAACAAAGTTCGATAATTTTGGTTTGCAAAGTTGCCAAAGGTTCTGCACCCCGCTTGAGACGATATTCTAATTCGAGAAGTATGGGCAAGGTGGCCAGAAGTTGCTTAGAAGAAAAGGATTGTATCTCTTTGCGAATGAAATACAGTCGCTTGGGATTGGCAATTTCGGCGGCGGCGGCGATATTTTTGTCGTCTTTTTCTCCTTCTTCAATTTTTAATTTCACTATTGCCCAAGTGCGAAATTGACCCCCTAGGGTGGCGGTGATAGCCAAGGGGTTCTCGTTGCGATTTAATAATTCATTGACTAATTCTAGGGCCTTGCCTGTCTCCCGTTTTAAAATAGCACTGGCTAACTGTAAGCTGCTTTGATTGCTGGCGTTGACTAAGCTTAAAATGTCCTTTTTGTCAATAGTTCCCGCCGAATTATTTTTAAATAAACGCAGTTTTTCTAACTCCATCCACAGCAAGCGGCTGTTATTTCCCACCGCTTCCGCTAAGAGTTCGATCGCATCGGGAGTTAATTTTACTCCCACTTCTTTGGCAATTTCCCTAACTCTTTGGGCAATTTCCTCGACTTTCCAAGGCGGAATTAGTTCAAATTCTTTAACCTCCGCCTGATTTTGGATAAACTTACTCGATTTTAAGCGGGAGTCTGGTTTTTTGGCACTGGTTAATAACAGATAGGAATTTTCGGGTAAATTGGGCAAAGTGCGCTGTAATTCCTTAAAAATATCCTCGGAACATTGTTGACAAATAACCGTATCAGCTAACCAAACTAAACGATTTCCCATGCCGAAAACTGGAGTCATCGCTTGATTGAGGGCCTCGATAATTGCCTCATTGCGATCGCCGTTGATTTTGTCATAATTAAACTGTATCCAATTGGGATCGAGAAGTTTTGCTTGCAGATTTTTCACCGCTTGGTTAATAGCAAATTCATCTTCTCCCCAATAAAATATTGTCGGCATAATCTTCTACTTATAGCAGTTATATTGAGTTGTTACTATTGCCCATTTTCCCAAAATTTTACAGTTTTGTCAGCACTAAGTAGTTGGACAAAAGTAAAGTTAACTGTGGGGTAAGGAGTCAGTAGCCGGTCGTCAGGAGTCGGTCGTCAGTAAAAATTGCGGCAATTTACATTTCTTAAGATAGACAACAGAATTTATGTCCGACTATTTACCACTAATTAAATATTTGCCATCGGCACTAATTACTAAAGATAACAGTGGTTTGGGGAGTAGAACCCACCAAAAGCTGGGATTGAGTGATAAAATCGGAAGTAATGCCCGATTTTAGCCGAGAGTTTCCCATGAAAAATCCCAACTTGGTAGATTTACAAAAATGAGATGCACCCGTGGGTTGATCAAGGGTTCCTAATTCCTCTTTGCTTATTAAATATCAAAACTTAATCGTTTGATCCGAAAGCTTGTTTAATCTGATCAGCACAAGCATAAGAGGATAAACCAAGAATTTTCTAATATTGACGCTGGGTATTCATAAACACAGGTGAAGACGATCTGACTCGATAATTTTGAAAATTAATCAAAAAATAGACTCGATCGACCCCAAATAACGCACAATAAAAAAGGAAATGTCAAAGGAGAATCGCAAATGTTGCCCTATATCCTAGCGGTCGTTGTGGGATTGAGTAGTCTGTACCTCCTCACCACCGCTTTTATCGCCCCCGATCGCCACCGTCAAGATGATTTTCTCTGGAGTGCGGTAGGATTATTCTATGCCCTTGTCCTCTGGTTGTGCGCGGGAAGGATTACAGGCGCTATCCTCCTGGGACAAGTTGCCGCAGCCATATTATTTATTGCTTTCGCTTGGCAAACTCTCAAACTCAGACAAGCACTTTTTTATCCCGACAAACCGGTTAAATTATTTACTATTGTCGGTTGGTTAGGCAATCGTTTCGGGAAAGTTACTCCCTCCCAATCCCCTAAAACTAAAGCTAAAGCTGAGAAAGTAGCAGCAAAAGTTAAAGAAACGGTTAAAGAAACGGTTGCTCCCGTTGTCGAAACAGCGGCAGCTATCGGGGAAACTATTACAGAATCAGTGACAGAAATTGGGGAAAAAGCTCAAGAAACGGTTGCCCCCGTTGTCGAAACAGCGGCAGCTATCGGGGAAACTATTACAGAATCGGTGACAGAAATTGGGGAAAAAGCCGCAGAAATTATTGATGACGGGGAAACTTTCGATGATTTCGATGATTTCGATGATTTTGATTTGGCAACGGAAGAGATCAAACCCTCCGAAAATGCCCCAGAAATTCCCCCGACTGAACCTGTCGCAACTGTTGAAGTCGAAACTATTGCTGTTAGCGAAACGGTGATTATTGAAGTTACCGAGGAAAATTTGCCTCCAGAAAAAACTATCGGAGAAGATACTCCCCCAGAAACTCGATCGCAAAGCGCAGAAAATCCCCCCCCATCGGATTAAAAGTTAAGATTATTTAGCGGGTGGGTTAGGCAATAATTACTCAAGAAATTAACTAATTAATTTAACCTTCACCCCCCACCCAGTCAAACCAAGTTTAAAATGTGAATGGTTTTATTTTCCCAGTACAGGGGGATAGAGCTTCTCGTTTTTCGGGACGATTCCTGAGATAATCTTCTAACCAAAGACAACCTCGATCAAGCAATTTTTGTAAATAATTATATTCTGTTTCTAAAGGCCATCGATGCTTTTGACCATCCCTAGCAATAATCACAATCTCTTGACCATCAGGACTAAAAGTGATCCCATAGACGATATCTTCTTCTATTTTAAACTCGGAGCGCAAATTTCCGTCCCTGTCCCAGCGTCTAGCTGTACCATCCCTTGAAATAGCGGCGATTTTTTCACCATCGGGACTAAAACTAACTCCATAAACGGGAAAAGAATCAGTTTTAATCTCCTTTAAAAGATTGCCCTGTAAATCCCAAATTTTAATCTTTCCTCGAGCAGCAGTAGCAATTTTTTGAAGATCGGGAGAAAACACCAAATCATAGATAATATTATCATCGGCTGTCCAGGAATTAATTAATTGAGGCCGATAATTACTTAAATGCCAGTATTGAACTTTTCCCTCGCTTGTTCCCGTGATTATTGCTGTTCCCTCTCCATTAAAAGCAAGACTATAAATCGGTACTTGACTAGCAGTAAATTCTTGAAGCATTGTTCCTTTTTGGCTCCAGATTTGTACTTTTCCATTTCTTCCTGTAATCGCTATCTGATTACTATCGGGATGAAAAGCTATACTATAGATTGAGCGCATTTTTGTGGCAAATTCTCTAATTTTTTTTCCCTGGGAATCGAGTAAAGTAATTTGACCATCTTTGTTAGCAATAGCGATAATATTGCCCTGGGAATTAATGCTAACGCTGGTATTATCGACCCTAGTTTTATTTAAATTGTTCAGTTGCCAAATTTTAGCCGTTTCATCACTCGATCCAGTTACCACCTGTTTTCCATCTTGACTAAATACAGCAGTAAAAACTGATTCTTGATGTCCTCTGAGAGTAGTTATTTCTTCCCCTTGCATTCCCCAAATTTTAGCACTACCGTCACTAGATGCAGTAATTATAAACTTGCCATCAGGACTAAAATTAACACTGTTGACAAAATCTTGATGTCCCTGGAAAGTAGCTCTTAAATTTCCCTGTAAATCCCAAATTTTAGCAGTTTTATCTGCCGCTGCTCCGGCAATTTTTTGACCGTCGGGACTAAAATTAACACTATAAAAAGTCTCAATATTATCTTGACCTAAACTCAAGATAATTTTACCTGATAAATCCCAGATTTTAATCGTACCATCCCGGGAAGCGGTGGCAATTTTTTGACCATCGGGACTAAAACTAGCTGCATCTATCGATCTTTTATGTCCCTTAAATACCTGTAAAGTTTCACCTGATAAATTCCATAATCTAGCGGTTTTATCCCTGGAAGTGGTGACAATTTTTTGACCATCGGGACTAAAACTAACACTATAAACTGATTCTTGATGGTCAGGATAGGTGACTAAATTTTGCCCTTGCAAGTTCCAAATTTTGGCGGTTTTATCTTCGGAAGCGGTGGCAATTTTTTGACCATCGGGACTAAAACTAACACTATAAACTGCTCCCTGATGACCTGTCAAAGTTTGAATATTCTCACCTTTTTGATTCCAAATTTTTACCGTCCCATCTTGGGAAGCAGTGGCGATTTTTTGACGATCAGGACTAATACTAACACTATAAATAGTTCCCTGATGTCCTTGCAGTTGGTTTTTTTCTTGAATGCGATCTAAAATTTGTTGTAGGGTAATAATTGGACTGGTAGCAGGATATTTACCCAGGGTTTGGTCATCGGTAACGATATTTTTTAAACTATTGACTGCTTGCATGGCCGCCATTAAAGATTCTAGTTGTTCAAATTGAAATTGTTGCCAATAACTATCACCCTGGCGCTGTAATTGAATACCTAATTGAGCGGTTTCTACTTGCTGCCATGCTTGTTTTACCTGAATAAAAGCTAAGAAAGAACCCAAAAGAGAAGCAATTAAAATTACTGAGCCAATTTTAATTCTCTTGGTGGCTTTTTGGTGAGCAATTGCTAGAATTTTATTAGCTTGTCTCTGAGTTTCTAAGCTAATTTCTGCCTCTCTTTTATCGAGATTTTGACTGGCAGTTAAAAACTGATAATCAAGATTACTTAAGCTTTTACCCTGAGACCAATCGAGGGCATTATTTAAAGCTTTTCCGCGTAAAAGCCGCGATTCATCGGTATAATTAGACTGTTGCCAAGCGGCGATTGCTTCTGAGTAGGGACGCAATTGCTCTAATTGTTTTTCCACCCAATTGAGATTAAATATTTCTCGATAAATAGGATTATAAACTACTAATTGATTATCCTTTTTTACCACTAAACCCGATAACCTTAATTCCCCTTGTTCTGGACTATCATCGCACAGGATTGCACCTTTTTCTAAAATTTGTTGATAGATGCCTAACAAACGACCGGCTTTGTCTTGATTTCTTAACAAGCGATCAGCAATAGTTCGCAGATGAACTGGTTCATCATGAGATTCCCAATTATTAATAATTCTTTCTTTGATCAGCGTCTCAATATCTAAATTAGTTTCCAGCAATAGCTGACAGATTTTCTGGGTTAAAAATGGCTGTCCTCCCGTCCAAAAAATAACTTTTTCTAACCAGTCGGGTTGATAATTACTTTGACTGGATAATCCCGCGGCTAAAGGAGCAATTTCTGCAAGATTAAATCCCGTTAATTCGATCGCTTGGCCGATATTAAAAGATGTTTGGGTCTTTTCGCGAATTAAATCTGCTGGGGTAGCAACACCGAATAAAGCGAAAGTAATTCTTTCATACTGGGCATTTTCCGCTCTTTGGTTATAACAATAACGAATCAGGGAAAAAAAGTCATCTAGAGAAAACTGTAAACTGAGAATTTTATCGATCTCGTCGATAAAAATATATATTTTCTCTCCCCGACAATAAACTAATAAAATTTCCTCGATAAATTGTCCCAAACGCTGCACGGGAGGTAAATCCTCTCGCTCGCGCAACCAGGATTTAAGATTAATTTTTCCCGTCAGATTAAATCCTAAAAACAAACGGGTAATCACCCCGTTATACCATTGGGATAAATTATCATTACTACCAAGACTGGTTATATCTACGGACGCGCAATCCATGCCCAATTGCTGTAAAATATGAGTCACTCGTACCCTTAAACTGGATTTACCCATCTGACGACAGTTAAAAACGTAGCAAAATTGACCATTTTTCAACGCCGTTAACAGTTCTCGATCGGCATTTCTCTCGATATAGGTAGGATGGTTATAGGCAAGACTACCCCCAACACGATATTGATAATTCATTATCCTTAAACAAAATTATTCCAATGTCACCAACGGAAATAAAATAGACAATTGTGATGGAGATATCTATAATGCAAGGATAATCGCTATTGACAACCTATCCCCAAGGCAATTATGAAGAAAACTTTTTTCACCTCCATCGCCGTTAGTGCCACCCTCGTCAGTGGTATTGTTTTAGGTACTCTTGATGCTGGCAGTGCCTCCGCTTGTGCTTTCGCTAAAGCTAAAGGCATTTTTGGCAGCAATACCACCTTCCATGTCAATCCTAACAAACTTATTTTAGGGGTTGCCGCCGCTACAGGAGCAATCACCGTAGCCGGTGTTTTAAGTTACCGTCGTTTTCACTCCGGGCAGCCTCCTGAAGATGCCGCCGCTAAGCTGCCGTCGGTATTTCCTATCCCCATTCCCCCCGTCGCTTTAAACGCGGCAGTGGAGGCGGAAGAAGCGGCAGAAACCAGCAAAATCTCCTAAAAATCTGCTATATTTCCTCAAAAAAGGTGTTGGCATCCCCGCAGCTTTCCAGCCAGGCAACACCTTTTTCTGCCTAATTGTGTCCCAGTTATCAGAATTTCTGGCGATTTTTAAGTTATGTTAAAAAGTGCAACCCTACCACCAGAGGTCAAGATGGGCAACTCTACCACATTTTCTGACACCCCACTTCACAAAGATCATCACACTTGGGAGCATTTAAAACAAGCCATCGCCGCTAGTTCCGGTTTTCGGCGTTGGCAGCAAGAACAACTAGAATCAGGTAAAAATAGAGACGATGCTGATGCTCGCATTTGTTCCTATCTACGGGAAACTTTAGAAACTTTAGCCTACTAGATTGATGCTCCCCAGCTATGACTGCATGGGGACTTTTTTTGTCCGTTTAAGCTAATTTGAAGACCTTATTTTCTGCGCGCCTCGTAACCCAACAACCAGACAAAAGCGACAATTAAAGGCAGGAAATAATAAATAGCTCGATAGGCGATTAAAGAGCCTAAAAGCTCGGCATTAGATACATATTCGGGGCGTAATCTCAGCATGATAAACTCAAAAACACCTATTCCCCCTGGCACATTGCTTAATACCCCTGCCGTCATGGCAAATACATAGAGACCGAAAAATCCTAAAAACGAAATATTGTAGCTGCCCGGGAGAAGAAGATAGAGAACTCTAGCGGCTAATATCCAATCGATAAAAGTCACCAAAATCAAAGCCAGGGAAAGAGTCCAAGAGGGTAAATAGATATTTTCTTGGCCGATTCTTATCGGTTTTTTATAGGTGAGAGTCAAGAAAAAATAGCCCGCAACCAGCAATAAAAAAATTACTCCTAAAGGTTTGGTAGTTAAAAAAGGTAATTTTAAAATTTGAGGAATCCGTTGGGGATCGAGGAGGAAACTTAAACCACCAATGCCTAACATTCCTAACCAAAAGCTTAAATGGGTAAAAGTGATAACTTTGGCAATATCCACCACCCCCACCCCCGCAGTAGTATAGAAACGATAACGGATCGCCGTCCCAGAAAATAAGGTTAAACCAATGGTATTACCAAGAGCATAACTGATAAAAGCAGTGCGGATAATAGTGCCTAAAGCTAAGGGATGATTGATATAATAAAAACCTAGGCGATCATAACCCGTCATCGACAAATAACCCAAAGCCATCCAAAAAATAGCTTCTAGCTTATGACTTGTGGTAATATGATCCAAACTAGCCAAGAGTTGGGCAAAAGTGTAGTGTTTAAATTCTTGACTAATTGCCCAGACCGCTAGAATAAATAAACTCAAGGACAGGATAATCGGAGCAAAACGCCGGATTTTTTTATACATCTTACTTTTTACGAATTACTTTTGACTCATTAAAATTTATGAAAAGATCAAAGTTAGATTTAGCTAAACGTTTAAATCGATCCCGAAAAAGGAAATATGATAAATTCCTGACTTCCTCCTTATATTTATCAATTATTCTGGGTTTATTTTATCTACTCTACCTCAATCTTCCTTGGTCTTTTCATCTTTTTATGCGTTGGGTGACTAAAGGGGGTGATTTAGACAAAATTCCCGCCAAATTTTATGCAGAACTTAATCAATTGTGTTTGAGAGTAGATAGTACGGGGGAAGTAAAAACGAGAAACTATACAGAACATACAGAAATCGCCGAATCTCTCGGTACATTTAGATGTACTTTAGTTAATGGTGGTCAAGAATGGTTAATAGAAGATTATAAATCTTTTAATTCTGCCGATGAAGCGATTTTAGGCACTCAGTTAGCGGTTTTTATCGCCGAGATTTTGGGAACAGATTATAGTTATAACATTCGCGCTTATATTCCCAATACTAAGTATCAAATAGCTCCCAAAACCAAATCCTAGACTAGGGATGGGTTTCTCACCCATCCTTAGAAAAAAATTAGTTTTCCGATACGGGTTTTGGTCGGGAAGGCCGAGGGATAGGGGATTGTCCAGGGGTAAAAGGTCGTTTTTCTCCTTCCCCCGAGGGATGACGATTTTTATCAAAAGGCTTTTTAAAACCTCCCTTACCCATCGGTTTTTTCTTGCTGGCAAAACCGAGGTCTAAACCTTCCAAAATGGTTAAGGCATCCCCTTTCAGTTGTACCTGAAAATCCCAAAAACGACTGATCGGTTTACCAGGTAAAGTGCCGCGCAATTTTAGTTTAAAAAACTTGGGTTTGTCCGCTTCAGTTTTGGGCATTTGTCGGATTTTGACCACTACCGCTTGATTTTCCCGTTCGGTAAAGATGACTTCGCCTCGAATCGAGAAATAACCCGGGGTAGAAGCGAGGAGAGGTTCTATCTCCTGATCATCCTCCTTTTTCAGGGTTTCTGGTTCCCAAACACCGACAATCTGAACATGAAGGGCATCATTTTCCTGACGGGTGCGCGGATAAACCACCCAAAGATGGGGTTTTTCCAGATCGAGATGATTTTTAACCAAACTGATCACCCGACCGAGAATCACAGAATCGATCAGAGTACCATCGGCAGTTAAAATATTGCCTTTAGTTAATTGTTCCTCCGATCGCTGATAATGGCCATAGACGAGACCGATCGCCCGATACTGCCGCAGATGACTGGGAGGGGGGATCGGTTGTTGACGTTTGACTTCTGCGGGGGTGGCTGACTCTACGGCTAAATCAGCCTCAGTATGGGGGGATTCAAGGGGGACTTCCTGAAGTGGAAATTCAGGAGTCGGGGGGGTTTTCGGTGATTCGGTAAACCGATTCCCAGGACGATTCATATCACACTCCTAGCGGCGGAGACACATAGTAAATTAGTAATCAAGCAAGTCAAAAGCGCGATCTGGGGGGTTACAATAACCCTCTAGGGCGACTCTACTGGCATCTAATATATTAAGAACCATGATCTTTTGACTGTCAACCCAGTCAAAACCCTTTTGAGTCTTGACCGTTTGCCCATTGTACTTAATAAAGAGCGGCCAATTCGATCGATCCCCTCATCAAATCTCCAGATTTCCATAACATTTTCTTGTCTGTCCTCTCGCACCCCAGTCTATGAAAGCCTCTCTCTCTCACCGTCGTTGGCTGTCCATCGGTCTCGTCCTGATGTTATTTGCTTTGCTGTCTTTCTCGATTATGCCGCTATTGACTTCTATTCTCCAGAGTGAGCGCTCCTCGGGCCAGAGTCATCTGTCCGCAGTCAAACAAGAGGAATTAGCCAGTCAAGCACTGGGTTATCAGATGGTTTTAGAGCGCGAACCCGATAATCAGACGGCTTTGCGGGGATTATTAGATACTCGCTTACAGCAGGGCGATTTAAGGCAAGCGATCGAACCTTTAGAAAAATTAGCGCAACTTAACCCCCAACAATCCGATTATCTGCTACTTTTGGCGGAAGCGAAACAGCAAATAGAGGACTATGCAGGAGCCACAGCCAGTTATCGCGCTCTTTTAGCCTCCCATCCCCAAGAGATGCGGGCCTTGACCGGATTAACTAATTTATTTCTTAGCCAAAACCGCCCGATCGAGGCGATTAGTCTGGTCAAAGATACGCTTGATCGCGCTTTAAAAGCTGCTGCCGATCCCAATAATCCGGCTAGTTTAATCGATATCGTTTCCGTTCAGTTACTTTTAGGCAAAATCTATTTCGAGCAGCAAAATTATCCGGAAGCTTTAAACGCCTATAAACAAGCTCAACAGATGGATGTTAACGATTTCCGACCGATTTTGGCGACGGCGATCGTACTGAAAGAACAGGGCAAAAATCAAGAGGCTCAACCCCTCTTTCAAGATGCTCTCAGTCGCGCTCCTTTTGCTTACAGACAGGAGATTCAGACCCTAGCCGACGAAAATAACAAAATTCAAGCCACAGCCCCTAATCAGTGATCAGCTTTTTCTCCCTTCTCCCCTTGAGACTTGACACTGGGGACAAAAATGAGCCGAGCGCCCACTTAATTTAATTCTGGCAATAGTTGCACCGCAAAGGCGACAATTTTCGCCATTACGACCGTAAACCCAGGCCATCGCCCCATAATTGCCATTAACTCCCGTAACGTGGAGAAAATCGCTAAAACTGGTTCCGCCTTCAGCGATCGCTGTTTCCAGCACAGAAATAATGTTTTTTGTCAATAAGTCTATTTGCTCAATTTTTAAGAGATTAGCGGCAGTTTGGGGATGGATACCACTTTTAAAAAGAACTTCATCTGCGTAGATATTGCCAATTCCTGCCACCACATTTTGATCGAGGAGAAAAGTTTTAATCGGACGACGACTTTTTTGACAGTGACTATAGAGGTAATCGGGGGTAAAATTGCGATCAAAGGGTTCCAATCCCAGTTTTTTGAGAGCAGTAATCACGCTTTCTGGGGTTTTATCGGCGGCAATCCACCAAATTTTCCCGAAAGTGCGGGTATCGACGAAGCGCAATTCTTGCTGATTGGCAAAAAAGAAGCGTAAGCGCGTATGAATCGGCAGGGGAGTGGTATCTTTTACCCAGAGCAATTGTCCGGTCATACGCAGATGAACCCCGATACTACTACCATTATCTAAATTGGCGAGGAGATATTTGCCCCGGCGCTGCCAATTGGTAATCGTAGTCTGAGCAATTCCTTGCAGAAAAGTTGCCTCGCAATTAGGATAGGCTAGGGTACGCTGTAATAATACTTCCCCACCGATAATTTTTTTGCCCTGGGTAACTTGATTTAATCCGCGACGCACCGTTTCTACTTCTGGCAATTCTGGCATATAAGTAAGTAATTGAACAAAATTAAGTTCTTGGTTAGGGTAGGCAAAAGGAAAAAGATAGATAAACAGAACTTTTTAAGTAAGTGATTCTAATTAAATATAAGATAGATTTTGCCTCTGATCCCCCCTGCCCCCCTTGATAAGGGGGGTGCCGATAGGTGGGGGGATCAGAAAATTTTTAACACCTACCTACTGATCGGGAAACGACACCAGATTAACGTCAATTCTACTTTAACTTTAGCCTTTCAATGGTATCAATTATTTCCCGTTCAAAACCGACTTGAGCGCGATTAGTTTTACCACCAATATAAAAGCGATCACCCGATTGTAAAGCCCAAATTTGGGAATGGGAAAAGTAACTCATTACCACTCCCATCATCAATAAACCAAAACCTAAATAGACGATCGGGACTCCCGGATCTGCCTTAATTTGTAAACCTGTACTGCCCACTAATTCGACTATTTTTAGATTAACTCCATTGATGGGAATCGTCATTCCTTCTCGTACAGCAGAGGTTAAATCTCCCTTAGCATCATAGACAATTACCGTACCTTGTAAATCTCTGGTTAAAAGAGAAACTCCCTCACTAAGATCGGTTTTAGTCGGAATCCAAGTTCCCCAGATTTGTCCATTACCTTTGGTGTCTAAACTAGCCATCGGTAGCTGTAGGATCGGACTATTATTCACCTGTACTTTTACCCCAGCAATCCCCCAACTGGTTTGATAAAAAGTCACCCCTTTATGGTGCAAAGGTTGGTTAACTTGAATAGTTTTGCGATCGATCTCCTGTCCTTGATTATCGATCACCGACAAATCAGAATAAAATTGTTCTATATCACCTTGAGGACTATAATCAATCCAAAAACGATTAACTTTAATCCCCCAATCCTTAGGGAGAGAATTTTTAGATAAGGGTCCAGCTTCAATAATATTTTTAACCTGAAAACTATCGCCACTAGCTACCATTTCTTGAGCGAAAAACCCGGTTAACGCTCCCCAGATCGCTCCTGCTAAAATAATTAACATGGCTGCATGAACGATAATCGGACCGATTTTACCAATCAGACCTTTACGAGCATAAAGACTGTTATTTTCTAGAAAAACTTTGTAGCCTTTTTTTTCTAACAAGGGGGTGAGGGATTCTAGGGAACCGGTTTCTAATTCGGCACTTAAAGCTAGTTTTTGAAATTGGCGAGATTGTTGATAAAATTGCCAGTTTCTTGCGGCCTTTAAAGCGGGAAATTGTCGTCGGAAGGTGCAAGCGGTTAAACTGGAACCAAAGAGAATTAATAATGATAGATACCACCAGGTACTATAAACATGATTTAATCCCAATATTAATAAAACTTTCCAAGTCAGAAAGCCAAATAAAGCGGGTTTCTCAGGATAATTAGCTTGGTAGAAAGATAGAGATTGACCCTGTTCGATTACTGTCCCAGAAATGCTAAAAATAGCGATTAAAAGTAAGAGAATAATTGCTAATCGCAGATCGGCAATAGTCTGGATAAATTTACGTCCCCATTGAGGCGGTGTATTATTTAAATTTGTTTCCGATATAGTCATAGGACCTCTTGTAAAAATCAAAAATTGTTGTTAGGGTTAGGAGTCAGTAGTCAGGAGAATTAAGAATGAATAATAATCAATTAGGCTGTATCTCACATTTGCAGAAATACCGATAACCAGCAATTATCAGTGATGCTTAAATTATCACAGATCTATCAGCAGCTGTCTGTAAGCATCCCACCCAAAAGCTAATGCGCTCCGGGGTTTGGGGGGTAGAACCCCCCAAAAGCTGGGATTGAGTGATAAAATCGGAAGTAATGACCAATTTTAGAAGATAGTTTACCTTGAAAAATCCCCACTCAGCAGATTTACAAAAATGAGCAGTTTTTAAACCCTCAAAAATTAATTATACAAGAGGTTCTATAGTTAAAAGTTTGGCCATTCTAGCCGATTATCTATCATAACTCTCCACCATCACAGCAGACGAGATAATAAAGAAAAAACTCCAAAACCGATTAATAAAACCCCACTGACGGGATTAATCCACCCGGACCATTGACGCAGGGAAAGAAAGCTTTTCAGCGAGGCAGTAAAAGAACCGACGATAATTAAGGGTAAAACATAGCCAGCAGTGTAGGATAACAATAATCCCCCTCCTAAGCTTAAATCCCCCGTATTGGCCACCCATGCCAATAGAGTTGCCAGAACTGGTGTACTACAAGGAGAGGCGATTAAACCAAATGTTAAACCAAGAAGATAGGACCGCAAAATCGGGGGAAAATCGCCGGTAATCCAATCGGTAGCGCCAAGGGAGGGGAAGCGCAGGGGTAATAATTCCAAGAGGTTTAACCCCATCAAAATAGCGATCGCACTGACGATAATTGGTAAACCGATCCCCACCTGTCCATAGACTTTTCCTAAAGTAGCGGCAATTAGTCCCAATCCCGCTAAGGTGGTGGCTAATCCTAGGGAAAACCATGTGGACTGCCAAAAAGCCGCTAAACGACCTTTATTTTCGTAACCCCCGATATAAGCGACGGTAATCGGCAACATCGACAGCATACAGGGGGTAAGACTGGTGAGTAAACCGGCTAGAAAAATCACGGCAATACTGACAAAACTAAGGTGAGTTAGTTGGGAAGTCACTAAGCGATCGGCGTATTGTTCAATGTGATAGAGTTGAGTCTGTAATTGGTCTAACATATCGGGTAATTTTTCAGGCTAAATTTGGCTCATTTCTAGAATATTACCATCGGGATCACTGACAAATAATGCCTTTCTGCCTGAGGCACTCATTTGAATTGTATAACCTTGACTTTCTAGATAGTTACCCATGGCCGCCACGTCATCAATAGCGAAGGCAATATGAGGATTGCGTCCCCATTTTTCGGGATTGGGACGGTAGTTTTGGTAATTGGTATCGACAATTAAATGAATTTGATAATCTCCCACTTGATACCAAACCCCATCGTATTGAAAAGGGCGATCAGTTCTAGTCAATCCTAGAACATTTTCATAAAAGTTAACGGCTTTTTCTAGATCGGTGACTAAAATCGCCGTGTGTAAGGATTCTGTAATGTTCATAGTTAATATCTGACTCGCGGATCGAGCCAACTATAGGTTAAATCGGCAATTAAGTTAAAGATAACAATTAAAATCCCATAGATAAAGGTAATCGCCATCACTACGGGGGTATCACTGCGGGAAATAGAATCAATTAATAAAGCACCGATACCCGGCACACGAAACACTTGTTCTGTAACTAAAGCACCGGTAAAAATTGAGGGAATATCGAGAGCAATCAGGGTGACAACGGGGATTAAAGCATTACGCACTATATGCTTAGTTAGGACAGAAAAATTAGTTAGTCCCTTGGCTAAGGCAGTTTTAACGTACTCTTGGTGAATTTCTTCAGTTACGGAAGAACGCACGAAACGCATCAACATCGCCCCTTGATATAAGCTTAATACGGTTACGGGCATAATTGACTGTTTAACCTGCTCGATCAAACTATTAAAATCGCTAATTTCTAGGGTACTGTTATAAAAAGATGGTAGCCAGTTTAACTGCACACTAAAGATAATAATTAATAATAATCCCGTCACAAAGGTGGGTAAAGAAAAGCCAAGCAGGGAAAAAGTAGAGATGATTTTGTCTAACCAAGAATAGCGCTTGACTGCTGAAATTACGCCCAAAGGAAAAGCGATTAAAACCCCGAAAATATAGGCAATACCGACAATCCAGAGAGTTGTGGGTAAACGCTGCCAAATGAGGGTAAAAACCGGGCTGCGACTGGTGAAAGAATAGCCCATATCTCCTTGAAGAAATGCTAACAACCACTTGACATAACGCACGGGAAGGGGTTGATCTAATCCGAGACTTTTGCGAATATTTTCTCGCACCGCTTCGGTGATAGCGGGATTAGCGGCAAATTCCCCCATCGGCTCCCCCGGCGCTAGGGCCAAAATGCCAAAAACCACCATACTAATAGCTAAAAGAGTGGGAATCGAAAATAATAATCTTTTCAGAAAGTATTTCAGCATTTATTTACTACGCTTCCAGTCTTTGATCTTCCAAGTATTTCTATCCCAAGGAGTTAATTCAAACCCCGACAAACTATTGCTAATTGCCACCACATCGGCACGATGAACTAGGGGAATAATCACAAAATCATTGATTAACATATCATTCATTTTAATCCCTATTTCTCGCCGTTTTTCTGGGTTTAATTCTTGACTAAAAGCTTGCCATAATTTATCGTATTCAGGATTACAATAACGAGCATAATTATCCCCGGCCCAACCATCAGCTTTTTGGGGAATTTCGCTACAGGTAAAGGTTTTAAAATAGGCTTTCGGATCGGGACTATTATTACCAGTAGTGTACATTTGTAGGTCAGCATAAAACTTTTCTACCGTGTCATCGTTAGCAGGATCGCTAGAAAAGAAAATACTGGCATCAACAGTTTTTAATTCTACTCCTACCCCGATCGCTTGTAAACTTTGTTTGATAATTTCTTGGGTTTTCTGACGGAGAGGATTGACAGTGGTTTGAAAAACTAATTTCATTTCCACCCCATTTTTATCCCTAGTGCCATCACCATTACTATCTTTCCATCCCGCATCATCTAGTAATTTATTAGCCTTTTCTAGATTAAATTCATAGCTAGTATTGGGCGAATTATATTCCGATGGCATCACAATAAAATTAGGAGTTGTTTTCCCAGTAATACCATAAAGCTGCGTGGCAATAGTATCTCTATTAACGGCTAAAGATAAAGCTTGTCTTACTTTCACATCACTCAAAAAAGGATGGGGAAACTTAATACTAGACCTCTCACCTTCGGTAGTAACTTGATTAGGATCGCTCAAATTAAATAAAACTCGTTCAATCAAAGAACCGAAACTAGATATTAACTGACCCCGACCCGCTTTTTCTAAATCACTTAAAACCTTAGCCTCCACTTGCAAATTATAGGCATAATCCGCCTCCTGTGTCTGTAAAACCGCTCGTGCCGCCGAAGTTGCATCACCTCCTCCTTTTAATTCTATTCTTTGAAAACCTAATTTATCCGCTTCTCGAAAGAAAGAATTTGGTTCATAAACTGCCGTGTCTCCTGGTTTAAATTCTACCACTTTATAGGGGCCAGTTCCCACCGGTAATAAATTAGCCGGGGCCTGGCGTGCCGTTTCATTGCTATACTTTTCATAGAGATGTGCTGGTAAAATCATCCCTTCTGTCCCCACAAAAACTAATGACCAAGCGGGATTAACTTGCTTAAAAGTTATTTTAACTGTATGGGGATCGATCGCTTCCACACTTTTAACTATTTCATAATTGCCAGCGCTAGTGGAACCGGTTTTCGGATTGGTAATAAAATTATAGGTGGCGATGACATCTTTGGTAGTAAAAGGAGTACCATCTGACCATTTAATATCTTTTTTTAGCTTCCATGTCACCGCTTTACCATCCCGGGCAACTCCCCCATTTTCAATAGTAGGAATTTCTGCCGCTAAAAAAGGAACTAATTCCCCTTTTTCATTGAAACTAGCCAAAGGTTCTAAGGTAATGCGACTCGCTTCTGAGTCTTTAAATCCCGTGGAGAGATGGGGATTTAAAATCGTCGGCGCTTGCCAATATAAAAGTTTTAAAGTTTCTGTGTTACTATTGGTCGTTGCTGGAGGATTATTAGCTGTTTGTTGATGACAAGCGCTAAAAAGCAGCGTACAACTAAGGGATAAAATTAACAGGGGCAAGAAAAGCGAGCGCTTAAACATTTTTAATGACAATCAATAATTCAACAGGGTGACTTAGGTGATTCCCTACCCCACCAATAACAAGTTATCAGACATTGAGTCTTGATCTCGATCGATTAATTGATTATTTGCCTTGATCCATTCCTAGTCAAGTTAAATCGATCGTGCTATAATAGCGATCTTGCACTAGACAATAAAATCTTAGGCACGGCGACGAAAATGCTTATGACCTTAGCAATTCTGGCTGAAACTGCTCCTCTGCAAGCCAATGAAGACGGCGTAATTCTCGTTGGAAAAACTCGTGTCACATTGGATACTGTAGTGTCTGTATTTAATCAGGGCGCGACAGCAGAGGAAATCGTTAATCGTTATCCATCACTAAACCTAGCTGACGTTTACGCCACGATCGCTTTTTACCTCAAGCACCAATCGGAAGTAGAAGCCTACTTGCAACAGCGACAACAGCAAGCACAGAAGATTCGGGTAATCAATCAAGCGAGATTTGACCCCCAGGGCTTGCGAGATCGCCTTCTTGCACGTAAAGCAGCGCAGCAAGCATGATCAAGCTTCTGGTTGACGAGAACTTCGATAACACAATCGTTCGAGGGTTGTTTCGCCGTAATCCAATGCTTGACATGGTTCGGGTGCAAGATGTTGGGTTGTCGGGTATGGATGATCCAACCATTTTGGAATGGGCAGCCCAAGAAGGGCGTGTTCTGCTCACTCATCGAAAATTTGGGTCTGAAACCCCGTCGTTCTACGACGGCTTTACTGTTAAATATTAGCGCATTTACAAAATATATGCTAAAATGTGAGGTATGGAAAAAGCCTATTCGTTTCGATTTTACCCCACACCAAAACAAGAGTCGCTATTGCGGCGCACATTGGGCTGTGTAAGATTAGTTTACAACAAAGCTCTCCA
>VYLF01000227.1_pt1 | contig 23886 bp, 26 predicted proteins | sample 5114371 | NCBI WGS metagenome assembly VYLF01 (sample SAMN12291773, study PRJNA351875) | freshwater metagenome | isolation source: freshwater lake | place: USA: Michigan, Kent Lake | collected 2013-08-15 | reverse complement strand
ACTGGACTGTTTCAGTGCGATCTTGTAGGGTGCGTTAATGAAATGTAACGCACCTTATCTAATGTTCAAAATTCGTGCGTTACGCTGACGCTAACACACCCTACTGGACTGTTTGAGCTAATTTGGTGTATTAGAAAAATGCTATAAATTCTATAATCTAAGACTTTAAGCCGAAATCTATCGCCCCATTTTAGCTGAAACAATCCACTACATTTGATACATTTATATTGCTTAATCATCCCAAAAACCTTCAGGCTTGGCTATACGTTCACCACTACCCCAATCCTGGGGATAAATTCCTTGAGCGATAAACCTATGGATACTGGAATATTGCCAATCTTGAGGATTTTCACAGAAACCATGCCGCACTGGATTGTCATGAATATAATCGCAATGTGTTGCAAAATCTTGTTCATCTCGGATTAAATGCTCCCAAAATCGGCGTTGCCAAAGATTCCCTTCTCCTCGTTTTTGCCGCGATCGAGAAACTTCACGATTAACCCCCAATGCCTGCTCATAATGCTTTGTGACATAAGTTTTGATTAATCGTAACCTTACCGAAAAATCTTGATCATCATCTGGTAACGTCCATAAACAATGAAAATGATCAGGTAATAGAACAAAAGCATCAATCACAAAAGGATATTTCACCCTAACCTTTTCGATTCCTTGCCTAAGCGCTTTTCTAGCCACATCACAACAAAGCCAAGGCTCTCTCTGATAAGTGACTTGAGTAATAAAGAAAGTCCCTCCAAATACATGAGGTCTTCGATAATTAGACATTTGGATCGTAGAGTGTATTAATGAAATGTACAACTTGAATGATAATCAACAAATTCGTGCGTTACTGGACAGTGCGATGCCGAAGGCACTGCATAGCAGATCGCCGATCTTGTAGGGTGCGTTAATGAAATGTAACGCACCTTATCTAATGTTCAAAATTCGTGCGTTACGCTGACGCTAACACACCCTACTGGACTGTTTCAGCCCTAGGGTGCGTTCCCTAATGCAGGATTTTTGAGAACGCACCATGCACATTGATTGAAGCTGTGAGGTTAGGTGCGGTGCCGCTCTTGTGGGACCAGTTGAGGAATGTTAGCGAAGATTGCCAATGTTTAGGTTAAAATAGAGGGGCAAAAGTTGCCACAGGGTCGCTTCAATGACAGTTCGACAACCCCGCTACAGCAAAGAAGAATTTGCCCGACGTGGACACGAAGTCTATGAGTCTCAGGTACGCTCCCAAATCGAGGAAGGGAATCATGGGAAGATTGTAGCAATAGACATCGAAACAGGGGCTTTTGAAGTGGCTGACGACAGCCTAACAGCTGCTAAACAACTGTTAATACGTTTTCCTGATGCACAAATATTTGGTATTCGCATTGGACATCGTGCCGTCCATCGTTTTGGCTTTCGTTCCCCCAGTGTGTCGCCATGATGATGGGGAGCGTCAATTCGCGCCGAGAAGCAATTATTCAATTCGTAGTGCTAGGCGAAAATCACCAGAGGCAAGCGATTAAAGCAGTTATTGACACTGGTTACACTGGATTTCTCACGTTGCCTTCTGCTATCATTACAACACTAGGATTAACGTGGTATATGCAAGAAGAGGGAATCTTGGGCGATGGAAGCCTCTGTATGTTTAACGTATTTGAGGCAACTGTGATCTGGGATGGTCAGATCAAATCTATTGAAATCAATGAGTCAGAGACAGATCCATTAGTTGGTATGGGTTTACTTGATGGCTATGAGTTGAATATTCAGGGTTTTGCTGGGGGATTAGTGACAATTAAACCTTTGTCATAGTCCCTAGTTAGAAAAATGTCTAACAAATCACTGCACCCGACCTATGATTAGACTACTTATACCAAATTTCTAAATTCCTGACAGTGCGATGCCGAAGGCACTGCCTAGCAGTGCGTTAATGAAATGTAAAGCATCTTTTTCTGTGGCATGATCAGTTCGACAACCGACAATCTATAATCATTTCAGATAAGTCTGATACACTCTAGACCAGTTAAACTCTTATGGACTCTGGCATTGATATTCTCAATCTTAATTGAAATGACTATACGAATTGCAGTGCAGACAATACCTTACTCGAAAAACCCTGCGCTACTATTAGAATTAGATGCGATCATTTTGAGAGCGACTGAGCCACCGTATAATGTTCAAATTCATGCTGGAGTCCTAACCCATGCAAGCGAAACTTTCAGAGCAAATCTCGTCCACTGATGCAGAAATTATTTTAAGACGCTTACCAGAATGGATTCAGGATGCTTTGATTGCTCGCGCTACTGAAATTGATTATCCCGTTGAAGCGATTCTTGAGATGGCGATCGCCAGTTTTTTAGACACAGAGGCATTAAGTTTTGCCGACTGTAAGCCAGGGCGAGGTCAATAAGTGGGATGGCTACCGCTGTAGGGTGCGTTCCCTAATGCAGGATTTTTGGGGACGCACCCTGCTTATTGATTGAAGTCGTTAGACCGCTTCAATTTTAGGGTAATAGTTGCTAAGGTCCGCTAACCTCACCGGTGAACCCACCTAGGGAGAGGTTTTTGAGTGCTAAAAAATTATTTCTTCTCCATAAAAACGATAAAATCTCTATTCTGGAAGCATAAATAGACTTCAGGCAGATTTAAAGGCACATTTAAGCGGTATAAATCAAATATTTTCAGTTTTTTCAGCTAATCAAGCCATTAATGGCTTGATTTATTTGCATATAACCTAACTAAGAGCGTATAATTTTTTCTTCGATGTATTGTAATTGTTTTTTATTTCATATAAAATACAATCTCAGAGAAAATACCTAGCAATCTCCCATAAATAAACAAAGGAGCCGATGACATCGTGATCCCTGATCCTAGATCCTCAAAACCGAAAACCCTCTTACCCTTTATTTCTCTAGCTACGGCTGCCGTCGTCACAACGGGAATCGGACTAACTTTTAGTCCCCTATCGGCATCGAGTAAGCTGCTGGCAGCTGCGGATAAACAGCAAGCTAAACAACAAACCGTGGAAATCACCCTGGTTTCCTACGCGGTGACTCAATCGGCCTACTCAAAAATCATCCCTCTATTCGTCAACAAATGGAAAAGAGAGAAAAAACAGGATGTGGTGATTAAACAGAGTTATGGCGGCTCTGGTTCCCAAACCCGCGCTGTTATCGACGGATTAGATGCAGATGTGGTAAATTTGGCTATCGGTTCCGACGTGGAACGCTTGCAAAAAGCGGGTTTAGTTAACCCCGGTTGGCAGAAAGAACTCCCCAATAACGCCATCGCCACTCGTTCCGTGGTAGCTTTAGTTACTCGTCAGGGCAATCCCAAAGGAATCCGCAACTGGCCAGATCTAGCCAAATCGGGGATTAAAGTCATCACTGCCAACCCGAAAACCTCTGGGGTGGCCCGGTGGAATTTTCTGGCCCTGTGGGGATCGGTAACTCGGACCGGCGGAAATGAAACACAAGCGACCAATTTCGTCCGCAATGTCTATAAAAACGTGCCTGTACTACCCAAAGATGCCCGGGAAGCCAGCGATGTCTTCTTTAAACAGGATCAGGGGGATGTGCTGCTTAACTACGAAAACGAGGTAATTTTGGCCCGTCAAAAAGGGGAAACCGGTTTTTCCTATACTATTCCTGCGGTCAATGTTTCGATCGATCCGCCCGTGGCCGTAGTGGATAAAATAGTTGATAAACGCAAAACCCGGGAAGTAGCGACGGCTTTTGCCCAATTTCTCTTTACTCCGGAAGCGCAGCGGGAATTCGCCAAGGTGGGTTTCCGTCCCGTTAATGCTAATGTGGCTAAAGAGTTTAGTAAACAATACCCAAAAGTTTCGAATCTTTTCCCCTATACTGCGGTTGGTAGTTGGGATGCGATCCAGAAAAAATTCTTCGCTGATGGGGCGATTTTTGACCAAATCCAGCGTTAATTAGTAGTGAGCCGTCAGCTAAGTAAGTGGTTCTGATTAATTGATCCCCCCTTAATCCCCCCTTAATCCCCCCTTAATCCCCCCTTAATAAGGGGGGTATCTGACAATTTTCAACACCTACTTACTTAGATAGCTGATGGCAAAAAAAAACAAAGATGATAGTTAGTAACTAAAAAAAAAGATGTATCTACTTGACAAAATCAAAAACGGAAGCTTGGTATTGATTGGTTACTTATTATCGCCCCTGTGTTGGTGGAACGATCTAATTTTTAATCTGCCGATCGCCTACGGTTTCGGTCGTTTAATTGCTTGCTTGCACGCCGATTTTTTTCTACCAGCGGCCATGGTTGGTTATTGGTTATCCAATCTTGTGGGAATTCTGCTAATGCAATTCGGGACGAAAGAATTAATTGGTGGAGAGAAAGAAGAACGCAATTGGCAAAAAGAATTAAGAAATGGATTACTTTCCTCGACAGTTTACACTTTAGTTATTCTGGGCCTAATTCATTTTCAGGTATTAGAAATGCCCCTGTTATCCTCGATCGCCACTTTTTCCCCGTGATTCCCAAAACTTACTTAAACAATAGCTTAATTTTCTTGGTTATCTTGTTAACATCGCTAACTTTTACTGATTTAGCGATCGCTATTCATCAGCAGCCGCAAGGATTTGCTTGGGAAAAATCCCTGATGCTATCTATTCATCAAACCACTAATTTAAACCTAAATTTTTTGGCCATAAAACTAACGGGATTAGGTACTTATTGGGGAGTGGCTCCGATACTGACAATTTCACTGCTGATTTTTGCCCTAAAAAAATACTGGTATGGGTTCGCTTATCTCCTTGTAACCATGGCGGGAGGTTGGGCAATTAGTTATAATCTCAAGATTCTTTTTCGTCGGAATCGCCCGCAATTTTGGGAGTTATTTTATCCCTTACCCCACGATTTTTCCTTCCCTAGCGGCCATACTTTATTTAGTTCCCTGTTAGTCGTTTCTTTACTGATCCTATCTTGGAGAACGCGCTGGTTTTTAGGGGTGGTTTTACTGGGGATTCCCTTCGTCTTGGTTATTGCTTGGACTCGTCTTTATTTAGGAGTTCACTTTCCTAGTGATATCCTTGCCTCTTGGCTTTTAGCGAGCGCTTGGTCTTTCCTAGTTCATATCTGGTGGCAACAGTTATTAGAGACACCCAAGGCGATCAACACCCAAGAGGAAATTAATAATTAGGGTTGGCTGAATATCAGTGAAAGCTTTGCTAGAAAACGGTTTAGGGACTTTTGTTGTCAAGAAAAGTGCCAGAGACAAACGTTGAGAAATCGATCCGAGGGACTCAAAACCCTTGCACTTTCCGGAGGCGATTGCAAAGGGTTCCGCTTCTCAGTGTGCGAGGTTATTCTGTTATTCTGACTTCCCCTCCTGACTACTGACTCCTGACTCCTAACCCCACCAACAAACTTTTTTAGCAAACCCTAATTAGTTGACCGACTTGCTGCCAAAAAAAATATCACGTTATACCTAAATTTTTGGAGAAAGCTAATCAAAGCCCTATAGTAATTATCGTTTGATACTCGTCGCTGACACTGAATCATGAAACCAAAACTGCGTCAAGGGAAGGGTCTATCCCTGGGACGGTTTCACAGCCGTCCCCTTGCTTTTTTCACTTTAGTTCTCCTCTGCATTTTAACCTTTACCTTAGCCCCGTCACCGCCCCTGATGGCCACGTCTAAATCTGAGACTAAGATAGACTTTGTATCGCCGGCGTGGGTAGCACAAAATCTCAACGATCCGAAGTTAAAAATTCTCGATGTGCGGATTAATCCTTTGGAATATATCACCGGTCATTTACCGAAAGCGGTGAATATAGCCGACAATAATTTTCGTGGTCCAAACGGATTTTTACCGGTTCAATATTGGCAAGAGGATAAAATTGGCAGTCTCTTTGCCGCCGCGGGAATCACTAATGGCGATCGAGTGGTAGTATATTCCGATGGTCGCGATGTCTTGGGGGCAACCATGGTCGCCTATTTATTAGAGCGATCGGGTTTCCGAGATGTGGCCGTCTTAGATGGGGGTTTTAAGGGTTATAAGGGTTCTGAACAGAAGGTAACGAAAGAATTCCCTAAATATCAACCCGGGAGCTTTACTGTCCGTGATAATCCCTCGATTCGGGTGACTTTGGCAGAAGTAGAGAAATTGATCGGCAAACCCGATGTGGTTTTTATCGATCCTAGACCCGAAGAACTTTTTCAGGGGAAACAGGATATCTGGCTGAGAAATGGTCATATTCCGGGGGCGAAAAATATACCCTGGCCGACTTTTACGGAAGCGAATAATCCCGATGAATCTCTGAAAAATCCCCATAAATTGAAATCTTTAGACGAAATCAGGAAGATTCTTGCCCAACGCAACATCAAGCCCTCGGATAATATTATTGTCAGTTGCAGTACGGGACGGGAAGCGACTTTACAGTATGTTGTCCTCAAACATCTGCTCGGTTATCCCAAGGTGCGAATTTATGAGGGTTCTTGGACAGAGTACAGTACCACGGATCTGCCCGTCGCTACTGGGCCAGAAAAAGCGGTCTGAAGTCAAGTTTGTCGGTTTATACTCGTTGTGTTTAACCATCTTGCCCAAGATGGTTTTTTTGTTGGGGTAGGGTCGCGAGTAGGGCTAAGTTAGACGGACGCAAAAAAACCTCGGCGCTCATCCCGAGGTGAATTTAGGAGATTTGAGCTTATGTTGACGTAAAGTTGACGGGAATTAGCTAAGGGCGTTGATCACATAATCAATGTAGGAATTAGCTTCTACAGCAGCATCCCCAGTTAATCCGTGATTGGTTTTGATGTATTTTAAGGCTTCGATATACCAACTAGGAGATAGCTCAAAGGCGCTATTAATTTCACTCAAACCGGCGACTAGATATTCATCGATCGGGCCTGTACCGCCTACCACGAGCGCATAGGTGATAATCCGGATATAGTAGCCGATATCACGAACGCACTTGGATTTCCCTCGCTCATCGTAGGCATAGTTCGGCCCCTGGAGTTGGGTGGTGTAGGGAAATTTTTGATAGACAGCGTTGGCTGCTTCTTGGGCTAAACTGGGGGCTTTTTGGGCGAGGATTTTTACCGCTTCTAGGGTGATGGCGGCCTGACGGAAACGACCGAACGCTACTTGTAATTCAGCACTGCTGAGAAAACGGCCTTGGGAATCGGCAGTAGCTACCGCTTCGGTTAAAGGTGTTTTGGTCATGGATGGAATTGCTCCTACAAAAGTTTAATCGGATTGAGATAAGAAAGTCACAGCATCAGGAAACTGCCGCCGCCGCTCGATCGAAGTAAGAAGCGACTTCTGCTAGTAAAGAACTGCAATCCCCGCGAGTGATACCGTTGGGATCGGCCGCTAGGGCAAGGGAAGCGTCCTTGAGCTTGAGAATTCCGGCCGCAACAGAAGCTCCCGGAACTCCCAGGGCGACGTAGGTTTCCCGGAGACCGTTCAAGGCGCGATCATCGAGGATGCTGGCATCGCCGGTGAAGGTGGCATAGGTAACGTAGCGCAGGATAATTTCCAAATCCCGCAAGCAGGCGGCGGCACGACGGTTGGTATAGGCGTTGCCACCGGGGGCAACTAAAACGGGCTGTTCTGAAAACAAACTACGCGCGGCATCGGTAACGATCGCAGAAGAATTACTGGAAAGACGATTGACCACATCCACGCGTTTATTACCATCTTTGACGAAGGCAATTAGGGCATTGACTTGATTCTCGCTCAGGTATTCCCCGCGGGTATCGGCCTGAGAAACGACTTTGGCAAAGGCATCTAACACCATAGTTTTCATCTCCTATAATGATGATTGGTTTCGGCAAAATATCGAGGTTGATTGCTCTGGCTTTTCTTTATTTTTTCCGATAAAGTATCTAGGAGTTTTTTTCTTGGGACTATACTATCGTCCTTGAAAAAATTTTACTCTCCCTTGGCCAGATTTTTTTGTATATCGAGGAACAATTCTTGTTAATTGAATTTAGCGTTTATTGACGCTCCTAGACAGACTTCGTTTTTGCCATGAATTATTTTATAGACCATTTTCCTACTTTTATTTATTAAAAATTGTTTCTTAAAAAAACAGCAAAAAAATAATTTTTTAGGATAAATCTCAGAAAACTTTCTTAAATGTGTAACCCGATACTAAGAAAAAGTATCGCTCTTTTCATCTCTCTAATAATTCCTTTAAGTTGTTTAAACAAATGTGCTTTTATATACTAATAATAATTAACTAAATTGAGATAAATTTCCCAAGACAATTTTGCCGATTGTGCTTCGATATACAAAAAAAGTGGCAAGGCAAAAAAATCGACAGGGATCCCCGCCGACGTTGTGATCAGAGGTGCCAACACCAGCATTTTGCAGTGTACTCCGACTTAAAAAGTATTGTAAAACATCTTAAATACATATATAATCAAAAATAGTCAACAAATACAAAGCAAGTGGGATTATGCCGATCGCAAGAGACATCACCCAATTGGTAGGACGGACTCCCCTAGTTCAACTGAATCGAATCCCAGTGGCAGAGGGAGTAAAAGCCCGCATCGTCGTCAAACTGGAAAGTATGAACCCCGCCGCCTCGGTTAAGGATCGCATCGGGGTCAGTATGGTGGAGGACGCTGAAGCCGCCGGACTAATTCACCCCGATAAAACAATTCTGGTGGAACCCACTTCAGGTAATACCGGCATCGCCCTGGCCATGGTAGCGGCGGCCAAAGGCTATCGCCTAGTCCTGACTATGCCCGAAACCATGAGTTTAGAACGACGGGCGATGTTAAAAGCTTACGGGGCGCAATTAGAATTAACCCCGGGTAGCCAAGGCATGAAAGGAGCGATCGCCCGGGCTGAGGAAATAGTCGAAAATACCCCCAACGCCTATAGTTTGCAACAGTTCCGCAACCCGGCCAACCCGAAAATTCACCGGGAAACCACCGCCGAGGAAATCTGGGCCGATACCGACGGCCTGGTAGATATCGTTATCGGTGGCGTGGGAACCGGGGGAACCATTACCGGTATTGCCGAAACCATTAAACCCCGTCGTCCCCAATTTCAAGCGATCGCAGTTGAACCCTCTAATAGTCCCGTCTTATCGGGGGGACAACCGGGGCCGCACAAAATCCAAGGCATCGGCGCCGGTTTTATCCCGGCAATTTTCCGACCGGAATTAATCGATGAGGTGATTGTCGTCGATGATACAGAGGCTTTCGCCTACGCGCGACGGTTAGCTCGTCAGGAGGGACTACTATCGGGCATCTCGGCCGGGGCCGCTTTATGGGCGGCGATTCAGGTGGGCAAAAGACCCGAAAACGAAGATAAATTAATCGTCATGATTCAGCCTAGTTTCGGGGAACGTTACCTCAGCACGGCCCTGTTTAAAGACCTCGAAGATATCGACTAATAGGAAAATAAATTGATGGAATTTGCAACGAGGGCAATTCATGGGGGGCAAGAACCAGACTCTAGCCATGGTGCGGTAACGGTTCCCATTGATCTCACTTCCACCTATAACACCGGCTTTACTAGGATTATCGATCGGGATCGAGAATAGGAACGATTTAAAGCGGGATCTGGAAAGGGCTTTGATTGGTTAGGCGAAGTTTTTATCTCATTTGATGGGTTAAACAATGTTTTTTGACTCGGAAGATTGGCAAACGATTATTTTTCGGCTGAGTATGGCTATGGCCGTCGGCTGTCTGATTGGTTATAACCGACAGCGAGGCGGTCGTCCGGCTGGATTGAGAACTTTTATCATCGTTAGTCTCGGGGCTGCCATGTTCGTGATGATTCCCCTACAAGCGGAAGGAGATGTGGGTTATGCGTCTTCTAATGCTCTCAGTCGCACTATTCAAGGGGTCGCTTCTGGTGTCGGTTTTTTAGGGGCGGGAATCATCCTACAACAATCCCATCGGGAACTAAATAAGGTACAAGTGAAAGGTTTGACTTCGGCGGCGACTATCTGGTTAGCGGCAGGATTAGGCGCGGCTTCTGGTTGCGGTTTATGGCAGATGGTTCTGGTGGGAACTCTATTCTCTCTGTGCACTTTAAGTGGCATTAAACGACTTAAAAAAAATAAATCTTTAGGCAAATATATTAAAGGTCGTAAGAAAATATCTACGATTAATCAAGAAATAAATCCATCGGATAATTCAGCATCTCATTAATAAAAAAAGTGATAAAAATTAATTTTTCTTGAGAGGGTAAAAGCTTTTCTTTACTAGCTTTTACCTCAAAAACATTATATTTTTTTCTGCAATTTATTGGTCAAAAAAATATAATAAATTTTTCATAAAATTTATTATAAACAAATACAAAACAAAAATTTTATGTGATAATATTTAGATAGAGTAACCACTTTTCTGAACAGGAGAAAATCCAACTATGATCAACCGAAATAAGAGCTTTCAAAGCCTCAAAAATCAAGTTTTCCGGCTGCTGATTTTCCTCTTAACTGTCACTTTGCTCCTAGGGGGAAGGGGAAATGCGATCGCCTTGCCGCTACTCCCCGAACAGTTGGCCGTCATCGACCGTGCAACGGCAACGGGTGGCACTGTGGTGGAACCAGTTAAGAAAAAAAATGAGGTTTCTAGCCCAAAAATTCTGGAAGATGCCCAAATTGCCTATGAAAAAGCCATCCAAGCGACAAAATCGGCTATCGATGACCTAAAGGCTCAACTGGCCGCTCCTTCTCTCGACAAGAAGATTATCGAAGCTCAACAGGACAACCTAGAGGACTTAGCGGATAATATTGACGATCTAGGGGAAAAAGTGAGTAAATTGACGAAAAAATTGACCAAATCTGGGGCTAAACTCAGTGAAACCCTGCAAAACAACCTTATTACCCTAGAAAATAGCCTCGTTAATACCTCCGAGACGATCGATATCTTAGCCGACGACACCGAACGACTCAAAGACAGTGCTTCCCCTTTCCTGAAAACTCGCGTGGAAAAGACCATCGACGCGGTTAAACAGACTCTACAGGAAAGCGATCGAGCTTGGCAAGAACTGATCTCCTCGGCCACAACGGAACTGGAGAAGACTAGCACCCCGAAATAAATAGGGCTTGCAAGGGCATACAATCGGTCTTTTTTGGGGTAATTATCGTTTTTACCCCAAAATTCTTCAAAAAAACCTTAACTCGTCTAAAAAGCTCCTTTCTCGACGGCCTTGTGCTTTTGACTAGCTAAGTACCTAATCAAAATTAATTATCAATCATGACGCTTACCTATCAACCACCAACCCCCCATCGCTGGCACTTTGATAATCGGGCAATTTTGCCCCTCAGAAACCCTAATTTCTGGAAAATCGAGAGTGGAGTCGTGAAAACCTCCACCTGGTTAGAAGATGGAACCCTGATCGTCTTGGGATTGTGGGGACCTGGCAGTTTTGTCGGTAAAACCCTAGAGAGAGTCAATCCCTATCAAGTTGAGTGCATCACTCCTGTACAAGCAGTTTCCTTTTCCACAGTTGAGAGTTATCAAATGGCAGAAATTCTGCTGTCTCATCTTCAGCAAGCACAAGAGCTAAGTATTATTCGTAGCTACAAACGTACTGATGTTATGGTTGTGAAATTACTGTCATGGTTAGGCAATCAATTTGGTAAACAAACCGGTACCGGACAATTAATTGATGTGCGTCTAACTCATCAGGATATCGCTGACTTATTGGGAACCACTAGAGTCACAATTACCCGCGCACTTAATCATCTTGAACAACAAGGGGCCGTGGAACGTCTTCCCGTCCATCGTCTTCTTTTACGAGAGGAGGAAATCTGGCACTACGAGATTTAGAATGGGAAGGATTATCTCTTTTTTCAATCTATGAATTGGTTAGTAGCCCTTTTAATTACTAGCGTGACGAGTTTTGTAGCCACAAATCTCGATGATCTGATGGTGCTAATGTTGTTTTTCTCGCGACTTAATGCTAATTTTCGACCTCGACACCTGATTATTGGTCAATACCTCGGTTTTACCCTCATTCTCCTAGCTAGTTCCCTCGGTTTACTATTTGGGTTACTGGTTTCTAAAGAATGGATTGGTCTATTAGGATTTATTCCTTTGATTATCGGCATTAAACAACTTTTGTCAAGGGAAAATGAGGATTACATTCAAGAAGTAAGAGAAGATGTTAATTATTCTAAAAATCGCTCCTTTGTTCCTCGTTTTCCCTCCCAAACCTATTACATCGCTGCCGTGACCGTGGCTAACGGCGGTGATAATATTGGTATCTATACCTCTCTTTTTGCCAATAATTCCCCGATGCACGTCTTAATTATCATGATAATTTTTTATCTCATGATGGGCATTTGGTGCGCCCTAGCCTATTTTTTGATTACCCATCCCAGGATAGCTAAAGTGGTTACAAACTACGGACATAAAATTAGTCCTTTTATCTATATTATTCTAGGGATTTATATCTTAATTGACAGCAAATTCTATCGTTTATTTTTCATGTATTAAATAATAATGTCTAAAAATCGTCTTTTAAGTAGGGAGGCAAAATTATTTGTAGGATGGGTTAGCGGTAGCGCAACCCATGCAGGCGTTGGGTTTCATGCTTCAACCCAACCTACGTTCTCTTGAAAAGTTATAAAAGGATTTGTTATGAGAATTAAAAAACAACAGATAGCGGCCGAAGCTTCCTGCAAAAACCGACATTGGCGAGTTAATACTATTTTTCAACAAATGGGCATCGCCTATTGATAACCTAAATGCTCAACCAAACGCTTCTTTTCTCCCCAAGGACACCCTTACCATACCCCTAATTCCCTCCCCGATAGTGATCTATGAGCTACATTGACCGGAATCAATTTTCTGCAACTTTCGACATCGCCATTATCGGGGGAGGATTTAGTGGTTCCCTCGTGACGGCGAACCTGTTACGCGACACGGGGACTCCATTATCGATCGCCCTGATCGAGCGCCGAAAACCCCTCGGTACGGGGATCGCCTACGGAACGCGAGACAGCGGCCACCTGCTCAATATTCCTGCGGGCAAAATGAGCGCCTTCGAGGACGATCCCGAACATTTCCTCCACTGGTTAGCGGATAACGGCTATCGATCGATCGATCCGGCCAGCTTCGTACCGCGTCTAGTGTACGGCAAATACATCCGATCGATCCTAGAAGAAGCGCGGGACAACGCCATTGCCGATCACCGTCTGGAAACATTTACCGATGCGGCGATCGATCTGGTACTCGACGGGGAAAAAGCGACGATTACCCTCAAAGGAGGCAAGAAAATCAGCGCCGCTAAAGTAGTTCTGGCGCTGGGCAATTTTCCCGCAACGGTTCCCCAACCCCTCGCGTCTCTCAATTCCCTCTATCTCCGCGACGCTTGGGAGACGGACACACTCGCCGAGCTAAAACCCGACGGGACGATTCTGCTGGTCGGTACGGGGTTAACGATGGTGGATATGGTGGTTTCCCTGGCACAAAGGGGATTCACGGGCAAAATCCACGCGGTTTCCCGTCATGGCCTGATCCCTCGATCGCACCGACCCACCGATCCCTATCCCCCGTTCCTCACCCTCGAAACCGCGCCCCAGACCACGCGGGGACTCCTAGGGCGAATTCGCGCGGAGGTAAAAACCGCCGAGAGTCAAGGTCACGACTGGCGGGCCGTTTTAAACGCCTTACGTCCGATATCTCAAGGTCTATGGCATTCTCTGCCGATAGGGGAACGCGCCAGATTTCTACGCCACCTGAAAGCCTATTGGGAGGTTCTTCGCCATCGCCTCGCCGACGAGATCGCCAGTATCCTCGATGAGGCTGTAGAATCGGGACAATTAACCTATCATGGGGGAAGAATTGAAACTGCCGAGGATAAAAACGGCTGTGTAGAGGTTACTATCCGTCAACGGGGGACGGGAAACCTGTTAAATCTAACGATCGATCGAATTATTAACTGTACCGGCGCGGGTAACGATTACGCGACCATAACCGATCCCCTCGTCGTTCATCTTCGCCAACGGGGGTTAATCCGTCCCCATCCTTTGAATTGTGGCATCGAAACCGCGGACAACGGGGCGATTCTCAGGCCAGACGGTACGGCATCGAACACGCTGTACAGCTTGGGAAATCCCCGCAAAGGCGATCTCTGGGAAACCACCGCCATTCCCGAACTGCGTTTACAGGCGGCCGAACTGGCCCGGGATTTGTTGCGATCGCTGAAAGAGAGAATTTCTCTCCCCACGGCCTACTCGATCGCATTCGGGCCGGCAGCGCCGATTTTCCGCCAGCTTTTCGATAGGGAATCGAGTACCTACACCTATCTGATCGCTGATTCGGGTACGGGGGAGGCGATTTTAATCGATCCGGTCCTCGAACAGGTCGATCGCGATCGGCAGATTCTTTGGCAGTTGGGGTTAACTCTAGGCTACACGATGGAAACCCATGTCCACGCCGACCATATCACCGGAGCGCACCGATTACGCGAGTTAACCAACTGTTCGATCCTCGTTCCCGAAAACGCGGAAGTGAGCGATATCGATGGTTATGTGCGCGATGGCGACCTCTGGACCGTGGCAGGTCAGCAGCTAAAAGCGATCGCTACTCCAGGCCACACCGATAGTCATATAGCCTATCTCATCGATGAAAAACGCCTATTAACGGGGGATGCACTCTTAATTCGCGGTTGCGGTCGTACCGATTTTCAGAACGGTTCGCCGGAAGTACTATACAGGACGGTGACGGAGAAGTTATTCACCCTCCCCGACGATACGCTTGTTTATCCCTGTCACGATTATCTGGGAAGAACGGTCTCCTCGATCGGTGAGGAAAAGCGCTGGAATCCCCGTTTCGCTGGCCGCAATCGTGAGGATTTTATTCAGTTAATGAATAATCTCAATCTCCCCTATCCCAAGAAGATGACCGCTGCCTTAAGTGCCAACGCACGGGGTGGTAAGGTGGTTTTCGTCATGGATTATCAGATATAAACGGGCAAGCGATACTCAAAAGCCGCTCGATTTCTAGTGCTTCGCTCGGAATGTGACAGATCGTCCGTGGACTCATCGTCTATGTTCGGTCAGGATAGAGCTATGGACGAAAACAAGGCAAAAATTTTAAAAGCGTTGGGTTCGTTAGTAAGACAACACAGAGAAAATCTAGGTATTTCCCAAGAAGAACTAGCGACACGCTCGAATCTAGATAGAACATATATTTCTGGCATCGAGCGCGGGATTCGCAATCCTTCTGTAACCGCTCTTGTTAGTCTGGCGAACGGAATGAACCTCAATGTCTCCAATCTATTAGAAGGCTTGGAAAACAAAGTTAATCAAACCAATGGAAAAGATCGTACAACACGGACAACGTAGACACTCAAAAGCTTCCGAAAGTTACATAGATGTTACTTTTCGATATGATGACGGTACGATTTGGGAAGGCGCGATTCCAGTTGAGTATAGACGTACTGGCGTAGATCTGGCCGAATCTTCGGCAATCGAAGAATATCTTCAGCAAGCTTTTCTATACTGTCATCCGAGTAATTATCCGAAGTGGAGACAAGAACAAGAGGTCTTCTGGTTACAGAAAGAAGCGGAAGTAACAAAATCATTCTTTGATGTACTTATCACTTTTAAATGGACTTGTGTTGCTTGTCAATTACCCCCGAATCCGAATTGGGCTAGAAGGATTCAAGATTTAAAAGAAATGGGATATACGATCGCAACTCATACATCAAAAAAATGCCCGACTTGTGGTTCCAAGAAAACGCATATTATACTTGTTCCTCTACCTCGTGGTGGAATATCTGGATACGAAGTATGGTCGTCATCCCTACGAAAGAAAATCATTGATCTGCTCGGTGGTTATGATGCTTACGAGGGTAAGACTGTAGGGAAAGATAATCTGTTACCCGACCATAAATTTCCAGAAATTCGTTGGGGAAACGATACGAGACGAGATTCATTAGAGCATTTGGCCGATACGGAGATTCGAGAACAATTTCAACTTTTGACGAATCAGCGCAATTTACAGAAGCGTGAAGTCTGCCGTAAATGCTACCAAACAGGGGATCGGGGCTATCCCTTCGGTATTCAATACTATTATGAGGGTGATAAAAAATGGCCGGATACCATTCCAAAAAGTGGAAAAGCGGCGGAAGTAGGGTGTAGTGGCTGTGGATGGTATGATTTGCAGAAATGGAGAATTGCTCTCAACCGCAAGCTATCGGATTTAAATTCTGATTAATCTGCGATTCTTGCTCTAGCTGTAAAGCAACTTTGTTGAGATAAGGAATTAAAGCGTATCCGATACATTCGGCTAAACGTGGGGGAACCGCATTACCAATTTGCCACATAGCTTTTTTCATGGTTCCCTCAAAAATAAACGAATCGGGGAAAGATTGAAGTCTGGCCATTTCACGGGCGGAAATAACTCGATTAAGATGGGGATGAATATGTGTACCTCCATGATTTTCTTTGATGGTCATACTCGGTTTGCCTGGATACTGGCGCTTAAAAGCATCAACGTAGGTTTCATAGAGAGAACCACCGGGGGGTACTCGTGCGATCCGTTCCATATACTTCGAGGAATGGCGTGTCCATTCATGATTAATTTCGGGAATAGGCGTGTAAGCAGGTAAATCGGAAATAGCCGACTCTATCGGAATATATTGATGAGGTAGTAATTGAGGTTGAGGATAAGGATTAGGTAGATCGAATCTATTAGCTATAAAAATTGCTCTCGGTCTAATTTGAGGAATTCCATAAGCGGCAGATTCAAGAATAGCGATCGAAATATTAGAATAACCGATCGATTCAAACTCTTCTAAGATAGTTTCTTTCACCTTGCCTTTTTGCATCGTGAGAATCCCTGGCACATTTTCCATGACGACATACCAAGGCTGAATTTCAGAAACCACTCTTATAAACTCTTTAAATAATTGATTTCGAGGATCATTGGGATCTCGTTTACCAGCGACCGAAAAACCCTGACACGGCGGACCTCCAACCACTAAATGTATATCGGGTGAGCCTGCCAAAATAAGCCATTTCTCTGCTTGAAAGTCATGAATATCACCACAGAAATGATGGCATTGTGGGAAGTTGTACCGATGTGTTAATGAAGCGACAGGATTGATTTCAACACTTGCTGCTGGATGAAAATTTGCCTGAACTAAACCTTGAGTTATGCCACCAGCACCACAAAATAAATCAATGAAGTTATAAGTTAGATGAGGAGCGATCGGACAATTAACATCCACAAAAACTTGATGTAAATCACGCTTGATGGTCAGTAGTTCCCGTTGAATTTTTTCATAACGTCCTAATTTGACTTTTTTCGTCTTTTCAATATCTTGATTATTTTGAGGGAATAATGATAATTGAAGTTCTGACATTGCTCTGACTTGAATATATATTGTTTATTGTGACACATCGTCCACAAAAAATCAAGTCACGCCTATGGAAGGTAGAGTAACAAAGTCAAGCTACTTTTAACCTAGTCGTCATCAATCCCCGATCGCTCTCTACCCCACCATCCCCAACCCGCAACCGTCAAGAGTTCCCCTTTCTAAACGGAAAGTCACGAGAAGATCATTCAACGCATCCATATCACCATCCATTAAAAATGCGTCGTGACCGTGCGGCGATCGCAACCAAAATAATTCAGAATTGGGGATATATTTCGCCAACTCCTCTTGTTCCACGGGAGGATAAAGAAGATCCGAATCGATCGCCACGATCGCCGTCGGTTGTTGAATCGACTGTAGGACTGATTCGTAACTTTTTCCCGTCCGCGTGACATCATGACGATCCATCGCCCTACTTAAGGTGATATAAGCATTAGCGTCAAAACGTTCGACTAACTTTTTCCCCTGATATTCTAAATAGCGGGCGATCGTAAACTCTCCCCCCTCCCCGTACTCGCGGCCGAAACGGGACTCGAAACTGGCGTGCGATCGGTAGGTAGTCATCGCCATCATCCGGGCCGCCGATAAACCCCGGGCCGGAGGGCGATCGAGCGCATAATTTCCCCCTTGCCAATGGGGATCGGCATAGATCGCTCCCCTTTGAGCCTCTCCCAGCGCGATACACCAGGCCGAATGTCGTCCCGAAGCGGCGATGACAGCGATCGAGCGCGTCCTCTCCGGGTACAGTAGCGCCCACTCCAAAACCTGCATCCCTCCCAAGGATCCCCCGATCACCAATCGCAAAGACTCGATCCCCAATGCGTCCATCAACACCCCTTGCAGGTGAACCAGATCCCGAATGGTGATCTCCGGGAAAGTCGGGCCGTAGGGTTTACTGGTACGGGGATCGATCGAAGTGGGGCCGGTCGTCCCGTAGCAACTGCCGAGAATATTGCTACAGACAATAAAATCGCGGGTCGGATCGAGAACGCGTCCGGTTCCTAACAAAGGTTCCCACCAAGCTTCCACGTCGGCCCATCCCGTGAAGGCATGACAGACAATAACCCCGTTATCCCGCTTGTTATTCAAAATTCCCCAGGTTCGATAGGCGATCCGCACCCTTTCGAGAACCGCCCCCGATTCGAGAACAAAAGGATGCGGTGGGGAATAGAAACGGGTTTCCGGGGAGATAAAGTCTAGGCGATCCATGGGCGGGGCGGTGGGTTATAAACTCTGGAAAGTTTGCTGGAAATCCTCGATAATATCGTCAATATGTTCCAAACCCACGGAAACGCGGATTAATTCGGGCGTTACTCCCGCCGATCGCTGTTCTTCCTCGTTTAACTGCTGGTGAGTCGTCGAGGCGGGATGGATAACCAGGGTTTTTGCGTCGCCCACGTTGGCAAGATGGCTGGCGAGTTTCACCCGGTTGATAAAATTCCGCCCGGCCTCGAAACCGCCCCGAATCCCGAAGGCTAAAACCCCGCCGAAGCCGTGTTTTAGGTACTTCTTCGCCCGTTCGTGGTAAGGATGTTCCGGTAATCCGGGATAATCCACCCATTCCACCTGTGGCTGTTCTTTGAGCCAGTTCGCCAAGGCCAAGGCGTTGGATACATGACGATCGACCCGTAGGGAGAGGGTTTCCAATCCCTGTAGCAGTAAAAATGCGTTAAACGGACTCAAGGCGGGTCCAAAATCCCGCAATCCCTCCACCCGCGCCCGGATAATAAAGGCGATATTGCCCAAGGGTCCAGACGGTCCGAACACCTCGTAGAAATTCAACCCGTGATAACCCGGTGCCGGTTCGGTAAACTGGGGAAATTTGCCGTTTCCCCAGTCGAATTTACCCGAATCGACGATTACTCCGCCGATGGAAGTGCCGTGACCGCCGATCCATTTGGTCGCCGATTGCACCACGATATCCGCGCCCTGTTCGATCGGGCGACAGAGATAGCCGCCGCAACCGAAGGTATTATCGACGATGAGGGGAATGCCGTTCTCGTGGGCGATATGGGCCAGGGCGGCAAAATCGGGAATATTAAATCGGGGATTGCCGATCGTCTCGACGTATAAGGCTTTGGTGCGATCATCGATCGCCGCTCGAAAAGCCTCGGCCTCATCGCCATCGACGAACTTGACATTTATTCCTAAACGTGGTAGGGAGACTTTGAACTGATTATAGGTTCCGCCGTAGAGGTAGCTAGTAGAAACGATATTATCCCCCGCACCGGCAATATTAGCGATCGCTAGAAATTGCGCCGCCTGACCGCTAGAGGTGGCCAGGGCCGCTGCGCCTCCTTCTAAAGCCGCGATCCGCTTCTCGAAGACATCGGTGGTCGGGTTCATGATCCTGGTGTAGATGTTGCCGAACTCTTGTAGGGCAAACAGTCGCGCCCCGTGGTCGGCATCGTTGAAAACGTAGGAAGTGGTTTGATAGATGGGAACGGCGCGGGCGTTGGTTCCGGGGGCAGGTTCCTGGCCGGCGTGTACTTGTAGCGTCTCGAAACGGTAACGGTCAGACATAGGCACTTACGGACGAAAATAAAGGATAAATTCCTCGATCTGTGCGATCGAGGAAAAAGGGTGATTATCTCCTTAATAATGGATAAATAGAGGGTTTTAACCCATTTATCGCTATTTTTTCATGAATGACAGTTCGCTGGTCGATAGCATTTAAACAGCATTAAAAGCATTCACTTCCTATCCTACTTCGAGTAGAACGATCCTTGCCTCGTTTCACAAAGATTCCAAGACTTCCTGCGAGTAGGGTGGCGAACACGACATTAGGTTCGGGAACCTTGACATCGGCGGCGATTACTTTGAAATCTGGCCCGTTATCGCCGACTCCGTTCAAACGTTGGGGATCGTTATTGCGCTCGCTAGTTAAGCGCAGAGTTCGCGCGCGGATACCGTCGAGCCGAATCCCGATCGAACCAATATTGAACGGGCCGTTGTTGAGGACGGGAGGAACGATCGTGCTGATGTTATAGTCCGCTTTCGTGTAGTTCGCGCGTAAAATTTTATAACTGGCTAAGACCGTCGTTCCATCGTCCGCGAGCGCTTCCACCAGTAAATCGCTATCCCCCGCAACGGTTCCCCCCGGCGTTCCCCCCCGTTCCCAGAAAAAGAACGTATTCACCGGTCGGAGGAAAGAAACCTCGATAATTGCAGTATCGGCGTTCTCACGGGTTACAAGGAGACTATTCAGGTTTAAATTGCCCAAACTGGCGGCGATATCCGCATCGGTGGGGTTCGGTTTCGCTGGACCCTCCCCGACCAGGGGATCGCTAGTCGTGTTCGGTCCGTGACCCGCATGGAGAATTCCGTTAGTATATGTGACTCCCCCCACGGTAACGTCGGCGGTATCGTTGCGGATAAACCGACCCGCATTGACCAGATCAAACTGACTGACCGTTAAACCGTTGAAAACCACCGAATCGAGACGGACATCTCTAGTGGGATCGTTGAGAAGATTAGGATTTCCGGTTAGGTCCGGACTCGCGGTAACGTTGGTTTGAAAGGAAAAGGGGAGAAAACCCGCCGCGCGCGCGGGTGTTCCAGTCGTTAGAGCTAAGGCCACTCCGGTGGTTGTGGCGGCGATTTTGAAAAGAGCGGCGAGGTGGCGCGACTGCCTGAAAAGATGACTCATCGATAAATGACCTCGTTAGGGAATGGAATTAAGTACAGTAGGCTTATCCGTTTACTGTATTTAGGGTTCTACCATAGCCATTTTTGTGAGTCAATTTATCGAGATATCCTTTATACAAAATATCTTTTATGCCGAAACTAGATTGTGTTAAGGTAATTGGGCTCTTCGTTATTTGTTATGGTTCGATAGGGGGGCATAAATCGACTAAATTGATTAGTTCGCTCTAGAGCAAAAACAATTGACAAAAATCGCTAAATGCCTTTCTATATAAGGGTTATATCCCTTATAACCCCCGTCCATTGCATAACACAAACCGAAGAGCCGGTAATTGCTACAAAAGAAAGTAACAGCTAGACTGGGGGCATGAGAATGTACCATTTAAGACAAAGGAAATTTTGTTATAATTGCTTCTGGATAAACCCGATTGCTCTCTTGGATAAATAAATGCTTTTTGGGTCAACAACTAACGAGATAATTGTTTCAATTCATGATTACTAAAACATTTAATCGGCGAATATGATAACTATAAATAGACAAGTATTTCCCGATATTTTGCCAGCCAGAAGGTCAAGAAATAACGAGACTAAATCTGAATTTATCTAAATAATATAGGACAAGTTTACCTTCATTTTCTAGTTGCTAAAATTCTTAAGATAGATAAACCTATCACTAATTAACAACATAAAATTAGCCCTTTTATTTATTTGCAAACCTATCCTATCAACTATCTATATTATCAATTAAAATGCTCAAAATTCGTCTTTTAGCTAGACCAAGTAATCTCTTTTTTTTGTTATTAATTTTGGCGATTATTTTTAATCCATTCGTGATTGTCAATGCGGGAGAAAGAGGGGTTTTAATGGTCTTTGGTCAAGTACAGGATAAAATACTTAATGAGGGTATTCACGGGATTATTCCCGTTGTTAACACGGTGAAAAAACTAAGTGTGAGAATTCAAAAACAACAGATAGCGGCCGAAGCTTCCTCCAAAGACCTACAGGAAGTATTCACAGATGTGGCCCTGAATTGGCATATTTTAGCATCAGAAGTTAATACTATTTTTCAACAAATTGGCGATGAAGCGGCTGTCATTGAACGAGTGATCGATCCAGCAGTTGAGGAAATTCTCAAGGCAGTTATGGCTAAATATACCGCCGAAGAATTAATTACTAAACGGGAGGAGGTGAAAGGGGAAGTGGATATTCGTTTGACCGAAAGAATGAAAAATTATCATATCGGTGTCGATGATATTTCTTTGGTTCATGTCAATTTTTCCGATCGCTTTACCGATGCGGTGGAAGCCAAACAAATTGCCGAACAGGAGGCCAAAAAAGCCGGTTTTATGGTGCTGAAAGCTCTGAAAGAATCGGAAGTAAAAATCAATCTGGCTAAGGGAGAGGCGGAAGCTCATCGCATTCTCCAAGATTCCTTAAGTCCAGAAGTTTTACAGAACAAAGCGATCGAAAGATGGGACGGTAAACTTCCCCTATTTATGGATGATAATCTGCTTAAGTCCCTTGAATTGGCTAAAAATAAGCGAAAAAGTGGCTTGAAGAAGACTTAAGAATCCTTAATGATACTAAATCCGTTGAGTATAGGCTACTTATAAGGACAGGCAAAAGGCAAAAGGGGGAATAAATAATCAGTTTTTAATAACCGGATTTAGTATGACCAGATGATAAAAAAAATTTATTAAAACGATAAGAAAGAATACTTGATTTTATTGAATTTCACTGCTAGGAACTCCTCTATGCTGTTTAAATCCCAAAAGACAAGGCAGAAATTTAACCCTGATTACTGGCGAGATCATTCGGCCAACGAACGCACCTATCTGTCTTGGATGCGCGCCTCGATCGCTTTGATGGGTTTTGGTCTGGTCATTTTGCGTTTACGCACAGCATCTTCTACCGTCCTAGGATTGGGGTGGCTGTTGGGTTTTGTCTTCGCTATGGTGGGATTATTAACCGTTGTCATCGCCACGCGCCGGTATTTTCTCATCCGGCGAGCGATTGATAGTAATAGCTACGAACCTGCTCAAGTCTGGATTATTTGCTTTAGTATAGCGATCGCTGGTCTCGGGTCAGGAATTCTCTATTTTGTCGCCACCAGTCCCGATAGCGGTGGAGTGGAAAGCATCGGTTTCGATTAAAACCCCATCCTCGGACGGATCGGGATGGGGAGAAAATTGCTCGATACAGGCGGTAAAATCCAGATAACTACTTAGGGCTGGCTGAATAATGGTAAAATTTAGTACATAAACTGGTACAAAAAAAGAGGGCAACAAAGCCTGAAACGACCGGCTACTGACTCGGAGACTCCTGACTCCTAACCCCACCAACAAACTTTTTCAGCAAACCCTACTTAAAATTACCCATTTTCCGACCTTTCCCAAGAAGGGGCAAAAGGTGGACAAATTAAAGGACAAGCGCGCCAATGACTGTGAACAGGGACTCCCAAGCGTTGACAATGGCCATTTCCTCTCCCCTGAAACTTATAGAACCGACAGTAACGACAGGTAGAGGAACAAGTGGCAACTTTCGGGAGAGGATTTCCCGTGGATTCGATCGCTGTTAGTTTTGGGGATAGGGTTGAAATGGTGTCTAGCAAGGAAGTCTCCAAGGCTAACGGGGTTCACTAGCGACTCTTACCGTACCTAGTCACAAATTATGTCACAGTCGCCCGTCGTCCCGGAGTATAACGGTTGACACGCTCCTAAAAAATTGAGAAAATCCCTTACTGCTAGACCTATTCAACCACAACACGCTTAGAAAAGCCCCAACTTAACGAGATCGCCACCATGATCAATAGTTAGTAAAAGTATAGTCAAATATAGACAGACTGAATTCCATTTCAGAAATTCCCTTCACTTTTACTTCGAGAGATTGATTCTCCTTGGGTGAACTACGCACCTCTCTAT
>VYLF01000192.1_pt1 | contig 23935 bp, 22 predicted proteins | sample 5114371 | NCBI WGS metagenome assembly VYLF01 (sample SAMN12291773, study PRJNA351875) | freshwater metagenome | isolation source: freshwater lake | place: USA: Michigan, Kent Lake | collected 2013-08-15 | reverse complement strand
CCGCGGCGCCGGCCGCGAAAAAATGTCCGCCGAACCAGCCGAAGTGCTGAGTCCGGGGGCTTGGCCGGCCCGCAGGCCGAGGTCGTGGCTCAATCGGCGAGGGGCCTCCGGCGGCGAAAACCGCCCGCCGGAGCCCCTTATTTCCTTGCTTCTGGCCGAAATGGCGCTATACAGCGCGCCATCTCACACGGAAACATGGCTCACAAGGCCGTCCGGTGGCAGCCGGGGCGAGAACGCTCCGTTTTGCTCACACGTTTCCGGAGGAACCAACCGGAGAATTAGTACGATGGCGCTACCCGACTTCACCATGCGTCAGCTGCTCGAAGCTGGCGTTCACTTTGGTCACCAGTCTCACCGCTGGAATCCGAAAATGGCTCCGTTCATTTTCGGCGCTCGCAACAACATCCACATCGTCGACCTCGCACAGACCGTGCCGATGCTGCACACCGCCCTGCAGGCGGTGAGCGACACCGTCGCCAAGGGCGGCCGCATCCTGTTCGTCGGCACCAAGCGCCAGGCGCAGGACGGCGTTGCCGACGCGGCCAAGCGCTGCGCGCAGTATTTCGTCAATTCGCGCTGGCTCGGCGGCACGCTGACCAACTGGAAGACGATCTCGGCCTCGATCAAGCGCCTGCGCCACCTCGACGAGGTGCTGTCCGGCGGCGAAGCCAATTCCTACACGAAGAAGGAGCGCCTGACGCTGCAGCGCGAGCGCGACAAGCTCGACCGTTCGCTCGGCGGCATCAAGGACATGGGCGGTCTGCCCGACCTGATCTTCGTGATCGATACCAACAAGGAAGACATCGCGATCCAGGAGGCCCAGCGCCTCAACATCCCGGTCGCCGCGATCGTCGACACCAATTCGGATCCGAAGGGCATCACCTATGTGGTGCCCGGCAATGACGACGCCGGTCGCGCCATCGCGCTGTATTGTGATCTCGTCGCCCGTGCGGCGATCGACGGCATCTCGCGCGCCCAGGGCGAGTCGGGCATCGACATCGGCGCCTCCTCGCGTCCGCTGGCCGAAGAGCTGCCGGCGCCCTCGTCGAGCGGCTTCCAGGGCCTTGCCGGTCCGCGCGGCACCGCCGACGATCTCAAGAAGCTCCCGGGCGTGTCGGGTGCGATCGAGAAGAAGTTCAACGACCTCGGCATCTTCCATTACTGGCAGCTGGCCGAGCTGGACCACGACACCGCGCACACGATCGGCGAAGAAGTCGGTCTGCCGAGCCGTGCGGATGCCTGGGTCGCCAAGGCCAAGGCCCTGACCGCGGAAGCGGAATAGTCGAGACGAGTTGGCTTAAAAGAGTTGGCTTGGCCGGATCACTTCCGGCCACCATTTCATTCAGTTGACGCGAATTCCTGAGATGGACCGCGGCGGGGCGATATGATGCCGCGCCGCGGCGAACCGGCAGGCAAGAAGGATTTTCAACGATGGCAACGATCACAGCTGCGATGGTCAAGGACCTGCGCGAGTCGACCGGCGCAGGCATGATGGACTGCAAGGCCGCGCTGACCGAGACCGACGGCAACATGGAAGCCGCCCAGGACTGGCTGCGCAAGAAGGGCCTGTCGAAGGCCGCCAAGAAGTCCGGCCGCGTCGCGGCCGAGGGCCTGATCGGCGCGCTCACCAAGGGCAACAAGGGCGTCGTGGTCGAGGTCAACTCCGAGACCGACTTCGTCGCGCGCAACGGCCAGTTCCAGGGCCTCGTCAAGATGGTCGCCCAGGTCGCGTTCGACGTCGGCGCCGATGTCGAGAAGATCAAGGCCGCCAAGGTCGGTGACGTCACCGTCGAGGCTGCGATCAACGACGCGATCGCCACCATCGGCGAGAACATGACGCTGCGCCGCGCCGCTGCGCTCGAAGTCAGCCAGGGCGTGGTGTCGAGCTATGTGCACGGCGCGGTCATCGACGGTGCCGGCAAGATGGGCGTGCTCGTGGCGCTCGAATCGCCCGGCAAGGCCGACGAGCTCGCGACGCTCGGCCGCCAGATCGCGATGCATGTCGCGGCCGCCAACCCGCTCGCACTCGATGCGTCGGGCCTCGACCCGGCCGTGGTCAAGCGCGAGAAGGACGTGCTCGCCGACAAGTATCGCCAGCAGGGCAAGCCGGAGAACGTGATCGAGAAGATCGTCGAGTCCGGCCTCAAGACCTATTACAAGGAAGTCTGTCTGCTTGAGCAGGCCTTCATCCACGACACCGGCAAGTCGGTGGCGCAGGCGGTGAAGGAAGCCGAGGGCAAGGTCGGCGGCGCGGTGAAGATCGCGGGCTTCGTGCGCTATGCTCTCGGCGAGGGCATCGAGAAGCAGGAAAGCGACTTCGCAGCCGAGGTCGCGGCAGCCAGCGGCAAGAAGTAAGCGGCGCCGGACCATTTCCGTCCGGCGTGCCCTCGGAAGCGGCGAGTCGGACAAGGAAACTGCTCATGACAGAACCGGCCTACCGTCGCGTTGTGATCAAGCTGTCCGGCGAATATCTCGCGGGGCAGCAGGGCTTTGGCATCGATCAGCCGACGGTCGACCGGGTTGCGGACGATCTGATTGCGGCCCGCCAGTTCGGCACCGAGGTGGCGGTCGTGATCGGCGGCGGCAACATCGTGCGCGGCGTCGAGGTCTCGGCCAAGGGCGTCTCGCGCCCGACCGGCGATACCATGGGCATGCTCGCCACCATGATGAACTGCCTCGCGCTGGAAGCGGCGATCGAGCGCAAGGGGACGCCGGCCCGCACGCTGTCCGCCTTCGTCATGCCGGAGATTTCCGAGCTGTTCACCCGCACTGCGGCACATAAATACCTCGCCGAGGGCCGAATCGTGCTGCTCGGCGGCGGCACCGGCAATCCCTTCTTCACCACCGATACCACGGCCGTGCTGCGGGCCGCCGAAATCGGCGCCCAGGCGGTGCTGAAGGCGACCAATGTCGACGGCGTCTACTCGGCGGACCCCAAGAAGGATCCAAGCGCGACGCGATTCGAGCGCCTGACCCATTCGCAGGCGATCGAGGGCGGCTACAAGGTGATGGACGCAACCGCCTTCGCGCTTGCCCGCGAAACGTCGCTGCCTATCATCGTGTTCTCGATCGCCGAGCCGGGTTCGATCGGTGCGATTCTGCGTGGCAGCGGCCACGGAACCGTCGTCGCCGGCTGACGGCCGGTCCGCGGCGCCAAGGAAGGGCGCGGCGACGCCGCCGGGATTTTGAAGGAGAAACGTGATGGCCACGGGTAATTTCGACCTCAACGAAATCAAGCGCCGCATGCAGGGCGCCATCCAGTCGCTCAAGCACGAGCTCGGCGGCCTGCGCACCGGTCGCGCCTCCGCCTCGATGCTCGACCCGGTCCAGGTCGAGGCTTACGGCAGCCACATGCCGCTGAACCAGCTCGCCACCGTCAGCGTGCCGGAGCCGCGCCTGATCTCGGTGCAGGTCTGGGACAAGTCGATGGTCAAGGCGGTGGAGAAGGCGATCGTCGATTCCAATCTCGGCCTGTCGCCGGCGACCGAAGGCCAGGTGTTGCGCCTGCGCATTCCCGAGCTCAACGAGGAGCGCCGCAAGGAGCTGGTGAAGGTCGCGCACAAATACGCCGAGGCCGCCAAGGTCGCGGCCCGCCACGTGCGTCGCGACGGTCTCGACATCCTCAAGAAGCTCGAGAAGAATCACGAGATGTCGGAGGATGATCAGAAGCGTCACGCCGACGAGGTGCAGAAGGCGACCGACGGCACCATCGCCGAGATCGACCAGCTGCTGGCTGCCAAGGAAAAAGAAATCCTCACCGTCTAAGGCCGCCTCCATGTCCAACGCCGCCGCGCCTGCCACGGAAGGACCCGACCGGTCCGACGCGCCTGCGCATGTCGCCATCATCATGGACGGCAATGGGCGCTGGGCGGCCGCGCGGGGGTTGCCGCGGGCGGAGGGGCATCGGCGCGGCGTGGAAGCGCTCCGCCGCGTGGTGCGCGCCTCGCACGAACTCGGAATCCGCTATCTCACGATCTTTTCCTTCTCCTCGGAGAACTGGTCGCGGCCGGCGAGCGAGATCGGCGATCTGTTCGGCCTGTTGCGCCGTTTCATCCGCAACGATCTGGCAAGCCTGCATCGCGACGGGGTGAGGGTGCGCATCATCGGTGAACGCGAAGGTCTCGAGCCCGACATCTGTGCGCTGCTCACCGAGGCGGAGGAGCTGACGCGCGACAACACGCGCCTGACGCTCGTCGTCGCGTTCAATTACGGCTCGCGGCAGGAGATCGCCAAGGCCGCACAGCGGCTCGCCCGCGAAGTGGCCGAGGGCAAGCGCACCCCCGACAGCATCGATGCCGACGTGCTAGGTGCGCATCTCGATGCGCCCGACATTCCCGATCCCGACCTCATCATCCGCACCAGCGGCGAGCAGCGCCTGTCCAACTTCCTGATGTGGCAGGCCGCCTATAGCGAACTCGTGTTCGTGCCGATGCACTGGCCGGATTTCGACAAGGCGGCGCTGGAAGGTGCGATCACCGAGTTCGCCAGGCGCGAGCGCCGTTTCGGCGGTCTGGTCGCGAAAAGCGCCTCGTGAGCGAACCCGACGCCGCACCGGCGGGCACGGCGCCTGCCTCCAGCAATCTGGTGATGCGGATCCTCGCCGCCGCCGTGCTGGCGCCGCTCGCCATCGCTGTGGCCTATGCCGGCAGTTGGCTGTGGGCATTTCTCGTCACGCTGGTCTCGATCGGCCTGTTCGCGGAATGGCTGATGGTGGTCGGCGCGGCTTCGGCCGGGCTGACCCTGGCCGGCACCATCGTGATCGCCATCATGGGCTTCTGCGTCGCCTTCGGCGGCCTCAAGACCGCTGTCATCGCCGGCTGCATCGGCGGCGCGATCGTGACGCTGATCGCGCGCGGCAAATTCATCTGGGCGGCAACGGGATTCGCCTATGCCTCGGCCGCGCTGCTGGCGTCGATCCTGGTGCGGCAGGATCCCAAGAACGGCTTTGCCGCGCTCATGTTCGTCCTGCTCGTGGTCTGGGCCAGCGACATCGGCGGCTATTTTGCCGGTCGCGGGCTGGGCGGACCGAAGCTGTGGCCGCGGGTCAGCCCGAAAAAGACATGGGCCGGCGCCGTCGGAGGTTTTGTGGGGAGCCTTGCGGTGGCGGCTGGCTTTGCGACCTTCGGCGTCGGCAAGCTGGTCCCGCTGCTCCTGGTCGGGGCGTTGCTGTCGGTGGTCTCGCAGGCCGGCGATCTGTTCGAATCCGCGGTGAAGCGGCGCTTCGGTGTCAAGGATTCCAGTCACTTAATACCGGGCCATGGCGGGCTACTCGACCGTCTGGACGGCTTCGTCGCGGCCATCCTGATGGCCTGGATTATCGGTTTCCTCCGCCATGGTGTGCATAGCGCCGGAAGCGGTCTTATGGTTTGGTGAGGATATGAGCCCGGTCCCTTTGCGTAACAACAGGCAGGCGGCATCGACCGTCCGCAGCGTCACGGTCCTCGGCGCCACCGGCTCGATCGGCGACAGCACGATGGACCTGCTGCGCGCCTCGCCGGAGCGCTACCGCGTCGAGGCCCTGACGGCGAACGGCAATGTCGACGCGCTGGCGAAGCTCGCGAAGGAGTTTTCCGCGCGCTATGTCGCGATTGCCGACACCTCGAAGCTCGCCGCCCTCAAGGACGCGCTGGCCGGCACCAGCACGGAATGCGGCGCCGGCGAAAGCGCCGTGATCGAAGCCGGCGCACGACCCGCCGACTGGGTGATGGCGGCGGTGAGCGGCGCAGCCGGACTGAAGCCGGCGCTGGCGGCGGTCGATCGGGGTGCTACCGTCGCGCTCGCCAACAAGGAATGTCTGGTCTGTGCCGGCGACTTCTTCATGCAGCGCGCGGCCAAGGCGGGAGCCTGCATCCTGCCGGCGGACTCCGAGCACAATGCGCTGTTCCAGGCGCTCGCGTCCGGCAATCGCGACGAACTCGAGCGCGTCATCATCACCGCCTCGGGCGGGCCGTTCCGGACCTGGAAGAGCGCCGACATCGAGCAGGCCACGCTGGCCCAGGCCCTGAAGCATCCGAACTGGAGCATGGGCCAGAAGATCACGATCGATTCGGCCTCGATGATGAACAAGGGCCTCGAGGTGATCGAGGCGTCCTATCTGTTCGCGCTCTCGCCCGACGAGATCGACGTGCTGGTCCATCCGCAATCGATCATCCACGGCATGGTCGAGTTCTCCGACCGCTCGGTGGTGGCCCAGCTCGGCGTGCCCGACATGCGCACCCCGATCGCGCACTGCCTCGGCTGGCCCGACCGGATCAAGGGGCCAGTGGCGAAGCTCGATCTCGCCAAGATCGGCCAGCTGACCTTCGAGGCGCCGGATTTCGAACGTTTCCCCGGACTGCGGCTTGCCTTTGACGCGCTGCGGACCGGGAAGGGGGCGACCACGGTCTACAATGCCGCCAACGAGGTGGCGGTGGCCGCCTTCATCGCCGGCAAGATCCGGTTCGGCGCGATCGCGCGGCTGGTCGAGGCGACCCTCGACGACTGGACGCGCAGCGGCAACCAGGCCCCGATGACCTCGGCGGACGATGCAATCTCTGTTGACCATGTTGCGCGAAATAGAGCTGCCGCCCTATTGCCTCAAATTGCCTTAAAGGCATCCTAGATGGTTCGGGACCAGGGCCTTGCGGCGCTGGGGTAAGGGGTACGGATGACTGACTTTTTTATCCATAGTTTCAATACGTTGAGCCATGGAGTTCTGGGCTACGCCGTCCCCTTCCTGTTCGTCCTGACGATCGTCGTGTTCTTCCATGAGCTCGGCCATTTCCTGGTCGCGCGCTGGGCCGGCGTTCGCGTCTTAACCTTTTCACTTGGTTTCGGACCCGAGCTGGTCGGTTTCAACGATCGGCACGGCACCCGCTGGAAGATCTCGGCGATCCCGCTCGGCGGCTACGTCAAGTTCTTCGGCGATGAGAGCGAAGCCTCGACGCCGTCGTCGCAAACGCTCGCCGCCATGACGGCCGAAGAGCGCGCCGGCAGCTTCCACCACAAGAAGGTCGGCCCGCGCGCCGCCATCGTCGCGGCCGGACCGATCGCCAATTTCATCCTGGGCGCGCTGATCTTTGCCGGCATGGCGCTGTATTACGGCAAGCCCTCGACGATCGCCCGTGTTGACGGGCTGGTGGTCGATGGTGCCGCCGCCGCGGCCGGGTTCAAGGTCGGCGACGTCGTGCTGCAGATCGACGGCAAGCCGATCGAGAGCTTTGCGGACATGCAGCGAATCGTTGCGATGAATGCTGGTTCAGCACTTGCTTTCGAGGTCAAGCGGGACGGCGCGATCGTGTCGCTGACCGCCACCCCCGCGCTGCGCGAACGCAAGGACCCCTTCGGCAACAGCCACCGAGTCGGCGTGCTCGGGGTCGAGCACAAGGCCCAGGCCGGTGAGACCTCGACGGCGCCGGTCGGCGTCGGCGAAGCGCTCAAGATCGGGGTCGAACAGGTCTGGTTCATCATCACCAGCACCTTCAAGTTCCTGGGGTCGCTGTTCGTGGGGCAGGGCAGCCCCAACGAGGTCAGCGGCGTCCTCGGCATCGCGAAGATGTCGGGACAGGCCGCCAGCGCCGGATTTCAGTTCGTGATCAATCTTTGCGCCGTGCTGTCGGTCTCGATCGGATTGTTGAACCTGTTTCCGATCCCGCTGCTCGATGGCGGCCATCTGATGTTCTATGCCGCCGAGGTGGTCCGGGGCCGGCCGCTCTCCGAGCGCACCCAGGAGATGGGATTCCGAATCGGGCTGGGGCTTGTGCTGATGCTGATGGTGTTTGCCACCTATAACGACATCCTCCGGATGGCGGCGTCCTGATAGGGGCTTTTTTGTGACGTTGCTCATCAGCAACGTCTTGGAATGAAATTGAAATCAAGGGTCGCAGAGCCGTTTGCGACCTCGGTGAAATTGGCTACAAGCGGCGTGAACTTGGGGAATCTCCCAGACCGGCGTTGGGGTTGGGTCTGGTACGGAATGATAAGGGCGCGTTGCGCATGAAGTTTGGACTGCGACTCCGGGGCGGTTTTCTGGCCACCCTGTTCATGTTCGGCGTGCCGGTGCTTGCCCCGGTTGGGGCTGCTTTTGTCTCCTCGCCTGCGCTTGCCCAGACGGTCCAGTCGATCGTCGTCCAGGGGAACCGGCGCGTCGAGGTGGAGACGATCCGATCCTATTTCAGGCCTGGTCCCGGCGGCCGCCTCGACCAGGGCGCGATCGACGACGGCCTGAAGGCCCTGATCGAGACCGGCCTGTTCCAGGACGTGCGCATCAATCGCGGCGCCGGCGGCCAGATCGTGGTGTCCGTGGTGGAGAACCCGGTCATCGGCCGCGTCGCCTTCGAGGGCAACAAGAAGATCAAGGACGAGCAGCTCACCACCGAAGTGCAGTCCAAGGCGCGCGGCACCTTCTCGCGTGCCATGGTGCAGTCCGACACGCTGCGAATCGCCGAGATCTATCGCCGCTCCGGTCGCTATGACGTGCGTGTGACCCCTGAAATCATCGAGCAGCCGAACAACCGCGTCGACCTGATCTTCACGGTGGTCGAAGGCTCGAAGACCGGCGTCAAGTCGATCGAATTCATCGGCAACAACGCGTTCTCGTCGTACCGCCTGCGCGACGTCATCAAGACCCGCGAATCGAACCTGCTGAGCTTCCTGGCCAGCGGCGACATCTATGATCCGGATCGCGTCGAGGCCGACCGCGACCTGATCCGCCGCTTCTATCTCAAGAACGGCTTCGCCGACGTCCAGGTCGTCGCGGCGCTGACGGAGTACGATCCGGAGAAGAAGGGCTTCAACGTCACCTTCAAGATCGAGGAAGGCCAGCAGTACCGGGTCGGTACCGTCGACTTCCGCTCCAGCATCCCGAATTTCGACCCAACCTCGCTGCGAACCTTTTCGCGGGTCAATGTCGGCGCGCTCTACAACGTCGAGCTCGTCGAGAAATCGGTCGAGGAGATGCAGATCGAGGCCTCGCGCCGCGGCTATGCCTTCGCCGTGGTCCGTCCGGGCGGCGACCGCAATTTCGACGCCCACACCGTCTCCGTCGTCTTCAACATCGACGAAGGCCCGCGCACCTATATCGAGCGCATCAACGTTCGCGGCAACACCCGCACGCGCGACTATGTGATCCGGCGCGAGTTCGACATCTCCGAGGGCGACGCCTACAACCGCGCGCTGGTCGACCGCGCCGAGCGGCGCCTGAAGAATCTCGACTACTTCAAGACCGTGAAGATCACCACCGAGCCGGGTTCGTCGAGCGATCGCGTCGTCCTGGTGGTCGATCTCGAGGAGAAGTCGACCGGCGACTTCTCGATCTCGGGCGGCTATTCCACGACCGACGGCGCGCTGGCCGAAGTCTCGGTCTCCGAGCGCAACCTGCTCGGCCGCGGCCTGTTCGCCAAGGCGGCGGTGACCTACGGCCAGTACGCCCGCGGCTACTCGCTGTCCTTCGTCGAGCCGTATCTGCTCGACTATCGCGTCGCGCTTGGCCTCGACTTCTACCAGCGCGAACAGAAGTCCAACAGCTACATCTCCTACGGCACCAAGACGCTGGGCTTCTCGCCGCGCCTCGGCTTCTCGCTGCGCGAGGACCTGTCGCTGCAGCTGCGCTATTCGATCTATCAGCAGCAGATCACGCTGCCGTACTATCTGGCGAACTGTAACAACAACATCGGAACCGACGCCTATAACCCCAGCCCGGCCTTCATCGCGTCCGGCAATCCGGCAAGCCCGAACAATACCTCGGCGCTGGGCTGCTACTCGGACGGCGAAGCCTCGCTGCCGGTGCGCAAGGAACTGGCGAATGGCAAGACGCTGACCTCGGCGCTCGGCTATACGCTGACCTACAACACGCTGGACAACAACAAGAACCCGACCGACGGCCTGATCGTCGACTTCCGTCAGGATTTTGCCGGCGTCGGCGGCGACGTCTCCTACCTGAAGTCGGTGGTCGACGCGAAGTACTACACCCCGGTGGTGTCCGACATCGTCGCCGTCACCCGCGTGCAGGGCGGCATGCTGAACAAGATCGGCAGCAGCGATCTGCGCATGCTCGATCACTTCCAGATGGGCCCGAACCTCGTTCGCGGCTTCTCCCCGAACGGCATCGGCCCGCGCGACCTCAATCCCTATGGCTCGCAGGACGCGCTCGGCGGCACCAAGTACTGGGGCGCTTCGCTCGAATTGCAGATGCCGTTCTGGTTCCTGCCGAGGGAAGTGGGCCTGAAGGGCGCGGTCTATGCCGACGCCGGCGGTCTGTACGACTACAAGGGACCGACCAGCTGGACCACGACCAACGAAGTCAACGCGCCCGGCTGTATTCCGTCGACCGTCAATCCGAGCTCGACTGGAACCTGTACCGGCCTCGTCTACGACGACAGCAAGGTCATCCGCTCGTCGGTGGGTGTCGGCCTGATCTGGCAGTCGCCGTTCGGACCGCTGCGCTTCGACTACGCGGTGCCTCTCAGCAAGGGCAAGTATGACCGCACGCAGGAATTCCGGTTCGGCGGCGGCACCTCGTTCTAATTCGCTCAGCACGGCACGATCCGGAGCACCGGAGCCGGTCTCGGAAAGGGATCGTGCCGATCTAAAAGATGAGGCATGATGCGGCGAGGCCGCTTCATGCCGAAGCCGGCCCGCAACGGGGTGGAATGGCGCAGCCGACCTTCTTCAAAAAGCCGCCTGCCTCACAGCTGGCCGACATTGCTGCGCTCACCCGGGCGGAGCTCGTCGATCCCGCAAAGGCCGGACATGTGATCACCGGACTGGCGTCGCTCGACGAAGCCGGACCGATGCATCTGGCATTCTTCGACAACCTCAAATACGCCGACGAGTTGAAGGCAACCAGAGCCGGTGCCTGCCTGGTGAGCCCGCGCTTCGAGGCGCAGGTGCCTGCCCATGTCGCCGTGCTGCGGGTGGCGCAGCCGTTCCGCGCCTTCGTCGGACTGGCCCGCGAGTGGCACGGCGATGCGCTCCGGCCGCAATCCTGGCTCGGCAATTCAGGGATATCGCCGTCCGCCATCATCGATCCCACGGCCCGGCTGGAGGACGACGTCGTCGTCGATCCGCTGGCCGTCATCGGCCCCGAGGTCGAGATCGGCAGCGGCACCGTGATCGGCGCCGGCGCGGTCATCGGCCCCGGCGTCAAGATCGGCCGGGACTGCAATGTCGGCGCCCGCACCGCGATCCAGTGCGCGCTGATCGGCAACAATGTGCTGATCCATCCGGGCTGCTCGATCGGTCAGGACGGCTATGGCTTCATCTTCTTCGGCCCCGAGGGGCATCTGAAGGTGCCCCAGACCGGGCGCGTGCTGATCCAGAACAATGTCGAGGTCGGCGCCGGCACCACCATCGATCGCGGCTCGCTGCGCGACACCGTGATCGGGGAGGGCACCAAAATCGACAACCAGGTCCAGATCGGCCACAATGTGACGATCGGCCGGAATTGCCTGCTGGCAGCCCAGATCGGGCTCGCCGGCAGCCTGACGATCGGCGACAACGTGGCGCTCGGAGCGAAGGTTGGCATCAACAATCACCTCAAGATCGGCGACGGCGCCCAGGTCACCGCGATGAGCGGCGTCAAGGACGACATCCCGGCCGGGGGGCGCTGGGGCGGCTTCTTTGCCAAGCCGACCAAGCAATGGTTCAAGGAGATCGTGGCGGTGGAGCGTCTGGTGCGCGACAGCAAGGCCGATCCGAAGGATAAGGGACAGGAGTGATGGAGGAGGCACCGGTCAGGTTCGAGCTCGTGGACATCAACCAGATTCTGCGCACGCTCCCGCATCGGTTTCCCATGCTGCTGATCGATCGGGTGATCAACATCCGGACCGATTACAGCGGCATCGGCATCAAGAACGTCACCTTCAACGAGCCGGCCTTCCAGGGGCATTTCCCGGAGCGCCCGGTCTATCCCGGCGTGATGATGATCGAGGCTATGGCGCAGACCGCCGGCGTGATCGGCATCACCTCGGTCGACGGCACCGAGAAGCCGCGGGCGGTGTATTTCCTCACCATCGACAAGTGCAAGTTCCGCAAGCCGGTGCTGCCCGGCGATACCATCGAGTACCACATGCGCTCGATCGGGCGCCGCAAGGCGATGTGGTGGTTCCACGGCGACGCCAAGGTCAACGGCCAGATCGTCGCGGAAGCCGATGTCGGCGCCATGCTGACGGACTGAGCGAGATCAGCCGGTCCGCGCGCGATCGGCTGTCCGGCAGGCGTAGCGGCCGGCGACCTCGCGCCTGATGTTCTGGTTGAAGAACCACCCCATCGACGCCGCGCCGAGCAGGCGCTCGACCGTGTCGGTCTCGACGCCGCAGAACCGTTGGTAGTCGCCTTTCACGGCAACGACGAGATCCTGCCGCGCGCGGTCGTAACAAACGCGCTGGAGCACGGTGCTGCGGGTGATGTCGCGGCATTCGAACGTCGCCAGATCGATGCGGCCGTGGTCGCCGGTCGCGATCGTCTCGGACACGACCGGCGCGGTCGCCAGTTGCGCGAGCAGCATTGCCAGGGCCCTGACCATGGTGACCTCAAGCGTGACGTGAACGTGTTGGACGGCCGCTTCAACCAAACTCTGAAACAGGCCGAGATCATACGTCACTGGACAGATCGGGCATAGTCGCGCTAACCACCTAAAAAACCGAATGACTTCAACGGCTAATTTGACCTTCTTGATGAGCAAGATTGCTTGATGAGCACGATCGATCCCACAGCACGGGTGGCAGACGGCGCCGTGATCGGCGAGGGCACGGAGATCGGGCCCTATTGCATCATCGGGCCTCACGTCGTGATCGGCGCCAATTGCAAGCTGATCGGACATGTGCACATCACGGCGCAGACGACGATCGGTGACGGCTGCACGATCTATCCGTTCGCCTCGCTGGGCACGCCGCCACAGTCGCTCAGCTATCGCGGCGAGCTGACGAGGCTCGTGATCGGCGCGGGCTGCACCATCCGCGAATCCGTGACCATGAACGCCGGTACCGTCGCCGGCGGCGGGATCACGTCCGTCGGCGACCGCGGCTACTTCATGAATTGCAGCCATGTCGGCCATGATTGCCATGTCGGCAATGACGTGATCTTCGCGACCTCCGCGACGCTCGGCGGTCATTGCGAGATCGGCGACTTCGTCTTCATCGGCGGCCTCTCCGCCGTGCACCAGTTCACCCGCATCGGGCCGCAGGTGATGGTCGGCGGCGTCTGCGGCGTGCGCGACGACATCATTCCGTTCGGACTGGTCAACGGCCAGTACGCGGTGCTCGAGGGGCTCAACCTGATCGGCATGAAGCGGCGCAAATTCTCCAAGCAGCGGCTGGCGACGGTGCGTGCGTTCTACCAGAAGCTCTTCCATGGCCCCGGCACCTTCGCCGAGCGGCTGGAGGCGGTGCAGCCGCTGGCCGGCGAGGATCCGGCGATCGCCGAGATCCTCGGCTTCATCGGCAAGGGCAAGCGCCCGCTGTGTCTGCCCGCCATCGCGAAGTGATGCCGCAGATGGCCGCGGAGAAGACATCGGCGGCTTCGGAGGTCTCCTCGCCGGTCGGCGTGGTCGCAGGCGGCGGCGCCATGCCGTTCGCGGTCGCGGATTCGCTCAGCGCGCGCGGCATCACGCCGGTGCTGTTTCCGCTGCGCGGGGCCTGCGATCCGGCGCGAGTCGAGAAATTCCGCCATCGCTGGATTTCGGTCGGCCAGCTCGGCCGCGCCATGCGGCTGTTCCGCGAGGAAGGCTGCCGCGACCTGATCTTCATCGGCACCCTGGTGCGGCCCTCGCTCGCCGAGATCCGCTTCGACTTCACGACCTTGCGGCTGCTCGGCCACGTCATCCGCGCCTTTCGCGGCGGCGACGATCATCTGCTGTCCGGTGTCGGACGCATCCTCGAGCAGGGCGGCTTTCGCATGGTCGGCATCAAGGACGTCGCGCCGGACCTCCTGATGCCCGAGGGCAGCATCAGCCGTGCCTGGCCGAGCGACAACGGCAAGAGCGACATCGAGCGCGGCCGCGCGGTGCTGACCGCGCTCGGGCCGTTCGACGTCGGTCAGGCCGTGGTGGTGATCGACGGCCATGTGGTGGCGGTCGAGGACATCGAGGGCACCGATGCGCTGCTCGCGCGCGTCGCGCGGTTGCGCGAGGAGGGCCGCATCCGGGCCGCGACCGGCCGCGGCGTGCTGGTGAAGATGCCGAAGAGCGGCCAGGACCTGCGCTTCGATCTGCCGACGATCGGCCCGCGCACCATCGAGGGCGTCGCGCAGGCCGGCCTTGCCGGCATCGCGGTCCTCGCCGGCAACACCATCGCGGCGGAGCCGCAGGCGATGATCGCGCTTGCCGACAGCAAGTTTCTCTTCATCGTTGGCCTGCCAGCGTGATGCAGGGCCGCGATCCCCAGCGCAAGATCTTCCTGATCGCGACGGAGGAATCCGGCGACCGGCTCGGCAGCGCGCTGATGAAGGTGCTGCGCCAGCGGCTCGGCGATGCCGTGCAGTTCGTCGGCGTCGGTGGCCACACCATGGCGCGCGAGGGACTGGAAACACTGTTCCCGATCGAGGAACTGTCGATCGTGGGCTTCGCCGCGGTGCTGCAGCAATTGCCGAAGATCCTGCGGCTGATCCGGCAGACGGCGGATGCCGTGACCGCGGCTGCACCCGATGCGGTCGTCATCATCGACAGTCCGGATTTCACCCATCGGGTCGCGCGCCGGGTGCGCGCGCGTCATCCCGCGATCCCGATCGTCGACTACGTCTCGCCCTCGGTCTGGGCGTGGCGGCCGGGCCGCGCGCGCGCGATGCTCGGCTATGTCGATCACGTGCTTGGCCTGCTGCCGTTCGAGCCGGAGGAATATCGCAAGCTGGGCGGGCCGCCCTGCAGCTATGTCGGTCATCCCCTGATCGAGCAGTTGTCGTCGCTGCGGCCGAACGCGACGGAACAGGCGCGCCGCGACGGCGCGCCGCCGGTCCTTCTGGTGCTGCCCGGCAGCCGCCGCAGCGAGATCAGGCATCATCTCGACGTGTTCGGCGCGACGCTCGGCCGCTTGCAGGGCGAGGGCTGTGCCTTCGACCTGATGCTGCCGACCATGCCGCATCTCGAAGCCACGATCCGCGAGGGCGTCGCGAACTGGCCGGTCAAGCCGCAGATCGTCGTCGGCGAAGCGGAGAAGCGCGCCGCCTTCCGGATCGCGCATGCGGCGCTGGCGAAATCCGGCACGGTGACGCTCGAACTGGCCTTGTCCGGCATTCCGATGGTGACGGCCTACCGGGTCGGCGCGCTGGAGGCCTTCATCCTGCGGCGCGCCATCCGCGTCTCCTCGGTGATCCTCGCCAATCTCGTGATCGGCGAGGAGGTGATCCCGGAATTCTTGCAGGAGGACTGCGCGCCGGAGAAGCTGGCGCCGGTGCTGTCGGACCTGCTCGTGGATTCGCCGCTGCGCCGCCGGCAGGTCGAGGCCTTCGCCCGGCTCGATGCCATCATGTCGACCGGCCAGAAATCGCCGAGCGTGCTCGCCGCCGACATCGTGCTCGCGACGATGCGCAAGGGACGGCGGTAGACGACGGATCCACGATCCCCGCAAACGAGAACGGCGCCATCTTGCGATGGCGCCGTTTCGGATTCGTGTCGGCTGGCGACTTACTTGCGATCCTTGATCGCGACGTAGTCGCGGCGGGTGACGCCGGTGTAGAGCTGGCGCGGACGGCCGATCTTCTGCTGCGGATCCTCGATCATCTCGCTCCACTGGCTGATCCAGCCGACGGTGCGGGCGACCGCGAACAGCACGGTGAACATCGAGACCGGGAAACCCATCGCCTTCAGCGTGATGCCCGAATAGAAGTCGACGTTCGGGTACAGCTTGCGGTCGATGAAGTACTGGTCGCTGAGCGCGATCTTCTCGAGCTCCATCGCCACCTTCAGCATCGGATCGTCGCCATGGCCGGTCTCCTTGAGCACGGCGTGACACATCTTCTGCATGATCTTGGCGCGCGGATCGTAGTTCTTGTAGACGCGGTGACCGAAGCCCATCAGGCGGACCTCGGAGTTCTTGTCCTTCACCTTGGCGATGAAGTCCGGGATCTTGTCCACGGTGCCGATCTCGGCGAGCATCGCGAGCGCGGCTTCGTTGGCGCCGCCATGCGCCGGACCCCAGAGGCAGGCGATGCCGGCGGCGATGCAGGCGAACGGGTTGGCGCCGGAGGAGCCGGCGATGCGCACCGTCGAGGTCGAGGCGTTCTGCTCATGGTCGGCGTGCAGGATGAAGATCTTGTCCAGCGCGTCGGCGAGCACCGGGTTGATCTTGTATTCCTCGCAGGGCACCGCGAAGCACATGTTGAGGAAGTTCTCGGCGAAGGACAGCGAGTTCTTCGGATACACGAAAGGCTGACCGACCGTGTACTTGTAGGCCATGGCGGCCAGCGTCGGGATCTTCGCGATCATGCGCATGGAGGCGATCATGCGCTGCTTCGGATCGTTGATGTCGGTCGAGTCGTGATAGAACGCGGCGAGCGCGCCGACCGAGGCCACCATCACCGCCATCGGATGGGCGTCGCGGCGGAAGCCCTGGAAGAAGCGGGCCATCTGCTCGTGCACCATCGTGTGATGGATCACGCGGTCGTCGAAGTCCTTCTTCTGAGCCGGGGTCGGCAGCTCCCCGTAGAGCAGGAGATAGCAGGTCTCGAGGAAGTCGCCGTGCTCGGCGAGCTGCTCGATCGGATAGCCGCGGTATTCCAGAACGCCAGCGTCACCATCGATATAGGTGATCTTGGACTGGCAGCTCGCGGTCGAGGTGAAGCCGGGGTCGTAGGTGAACAGGCCGGACTGCCCGTACAGCTTGCCGATGTCGATGACGTCAGGCCCGACGCTGCCGCTGTGGATCGGGAGATCGTAGTTCTTGTTTCCAACCGTCAGCGTGGCGGTCTTTGGGCTAGCTTTTGCGTCCATCAGTGGTCCCCGATGTATGGTGAAACGGGCCGGACCCGGAGGCCCCTGCAGAATGTGAGTGGGGCAGGCCGGATGTTCCAGAATGTACGGGGAGATGGGTATATTATTGCTATGTGCGCTGCAAGATCGGCGCACGCATGACCGACTTACGTCGTAGACTGATCCTTAAGGCGGGCCAGGCTTTCCTGGCATCCCAGTACGTCCAGGACCTCGAAAATGCCGGGCGAGGTGGTTCGCCCGGTGAGTGCGGCGCGCAGCGGCTGGGCGACGGCGCCGAGCTTGAGCCCTTTTTCCTCGGCGAAGGCCCGCAGCGCGGCTTCCGTGCCGGCCGCGCTCCACGTCTCGACTTTCTCCAGTGCGGAATGCAGCTGGCCGATCAGCTTGCGGTTCTCGTCCGTCAGCAGCGCCGCGGCCTTCGGATCGAGCTGGAGCGGGCGGTCGGCGAAGATGAAATAGGCGCCGTCGATCAGCTCGATCAGCGTCTTGGCGCGCTCCTTCAGCGCCGGCATGGCTTTCAGGAGTTGCGCCCGCGTGGTGTCGTTTAACTTGGCCTTAATCTCGTCGCGGCTGGGCACGACGTGGTCGAGCACGTCCTCGAACATCTTCACGAGGGATTGATCGTCGGCGTGCCGGATGTAGTGGCCGTTCAGGTTTTCCAGTTTGGCGAAATCGAAGCGGGCGGCGGCGCGGCCGACGCTGGCGAGGTCGAACGCGGCGATCATCTCTTCGGTCGAGAAGATCTCCTGGTCGCCATGGCTCCAGCCGAGCCGGACCAGATAGTTGCGCAGCGCCGCCGGCAGGTAACCCATGGCACGGTAGGCATCGACGCCGAGCGCGCCATGGCGCTTGGACAGTTTCGAGCCGTCCGGACCGTGGATCAGCGGGATGTGGGACATGTTAGGCAGCGCCCAGCCCATCGCGTCGTAGATCTGCTTCTGGCGCGCGGCGTTGATGAGATGGTCGTCGCCGCGGATGACGTGCGTGACGCCCATGTCGTGGTCGTCGACAACCACGGCGAGCATGTAGGTCGGGTTGCCGTCGCCGCGGAGCAGCACGAGGTCGTCGAGGTTCTCGTTCTGCCAGACCACGCGGCCCTGCACCTGGTCCTCGATCACGGTCTCTCCGGTCTGCGGCGCGCGCAGCCGGATGGTGGGCTTGACGCCGGACGGCGCCGTGGCGGGGTCGCGGTCGCGCCATAGGCCGTCATAGAGGCGGGTGCGGCCCTCCGCGCGCGCCTTCTCGCGCATGGCGGCGAGCTCCTCGGCGGTGGCGTAGCAGCGATAGGCCTTGCCGTCGGCGAGCAATTGCTCGGCGATCTCGCGGTGACGGGCGGCACGGCTGAACTGGTAGATGACCTCGCCGTCCCAGCCGAGTTCGAGCCATTTCAGGCCGTCGAGGATGGCGCCGATCGCAGCTTCCGTGGAGCGCTCCCGGTCGGTGTCCTCGATCCGCAGCAGCATCTTGCCGCCGTGCTTCTTGGCATAGAGCCAATTGAACAGCGCCGTGCGGGCGCCGCCGATATGGAGGAAGCCGGTCGGCGAGGGAGCGAAGCGCGTGACGACGGAATCGGACATTCGGGGCGGAGCCTGTGTTTTGGAGGCGCAGGTGTATAGCAGGTACGAGGCATAAACAAAGCCCGGCCACCACCGGATCGGCCTCTCGCTCAAAGCCGTGCCCCAACCCTCGTCTAAACCCTTGGCTCAGCCTCCCGAATTTGGCAGAAGGACCGCTGATTTCCTTGCAGGATTGGCGAGATGACGACAGAACCGGTGGCACCTGAGGTTGGGCGCGATTTCATTCGTGACATCATCCAGGCCGATCTCGACCAGGGCAAGTACAGGGAGATCGTGACCCGGTTCCCGCCGGAGCCGAACGGTTATCTGCACATCGGTCACGCCAAGTCGATCGCGCTCAATTTCGGCATCGCTCAGGAGTTTCCGGGCCGCTGCCATCTGCGCTTCGACGACACCAATCCGGTCAAGGAGGAGCAGGAATACATCGACTCCATCCAGGCCGACGTGCGCTGGCTCGGCTACGACTGGGGCAACAACCTGTTCTACGCCTCCGACTATTTCGACCGTCTCTATGAATGGGCGGAGAAGCTGATCCGCGACGGGCTCGCTTATGTCGACGACCAGAGCCAGGAGGAAATTCGTCTTTCTCGCGGCACGCTGACCGAGCCTGGCAAGAACTCGCCGTTCCGCGATCGCTCGGTGGAGGAGAATCTCGACCTGTTTCGCCGCATGAAGGCGGGCGAGTTCCCCAACGGCGCACGCGTGTTGCGCGCGAAGATCGACATGGCCGCCGGCAACATCAATCTGCGCGATCCCGTGCTGTACCGCATCCTGCATGCGCACCATCCGCGCACCGGCACCAAGTGGAGCATTTATCCTAGCTACGACTATGCCCATGGCCAGTCGGACGCGATCGAGGGCATCACCCATTCGATCTGCACGCTCGAATTCGAGGACCATCGGCCGCTCTACGACTGGTTCATCGACAAGCTGCCGGTGCCGTCCAAGCCGCATCAGTACGAATTCGCCCGGCTCAATTTGACCTACACGCTGCTCTCCAAGCGGGTGCTGACGCAGCTGGTCCGCGACGGCCATGTCGCCGGCTGGGACGACCCGCGCATGCCGACCATGGCGGGGATGCGCCGCCGCGGCGTGCCGCCGGCGGCCTTGCGCGAATTCGTCAAGCGCATCGGCGTCGCCAAGGCCAACAGCGTGGTCGATGTCGGCATGCTCGAGTTCTGCATTCGCGAGGAATTGAACCGCACCGCGCAGCGCCGCATGGCGGTGCTGCGGCCGCTCAAGGTCGTCATCGAGAACTATCCGGAAGGACAGGCCGAGGAGCTGGAGGCGATCAACCATCCTGACGATCCCTCCGCCGGCACGCGCAAGATCAGCTTCGGCCGCGAGATCTATATCGAGCAGGACGACTTCATGGAGAACCCGCCGAAGAAGTTCTTCCGCCTGTCGCCCGGCAACGAGGTGCGGCTGCGCTATGCCTATTTCGTCAAGTGCACGGGCGTCATCAAGAACGACAAGGGCGAGGTGGTGGAGCTGCGCTGCACCTACGATCCCGCGACCAAGGGCGGCAATGCGCCCGACGGCCGCAAGGTCAAGGCCACCATGCATTGGCTGCCGGCGAGCTCGAAGCCGGCCGAGATCCGCATCTACAATCAGCTGTTCGCCAATCCGAGCCCGGATGCCTCGAACTTTGCGGCCGATCTCAATCCGAACTCGCTGGAGATTCTCAGCGATGCGCGCATCGAGGCCTCGGTTGCGGACAGCAACGCAACGGAGCCGATGCAGTTCGAGCGCCAGGGCTATTTCGTGCGCGACAAGGATTCGACGCCGGGCAAGCCGGTGTTCTCGCGTACCATCGGCCTGCGCGACACCTTCGCGAAGGAAGTGGCGAAAGGGTGATGCGCGCATGAGCAACGCGGCCGAGGCCATCGCATCTGCCATCATCGCGAAATGGTGCGCCGGCTTCGCCGCGCTCGATGCGGCTGCGCTGTCCTCGCTCTATGCGAGCAACGCGTTCTTCTTCGGCTCGAACCCGAAGCTCTACAGGGGCCGTACCGGCGTCGCCGACTATTTCAACGGCCTGCCGCGCTGGAAGAAGCCGGGCGCGACCTTCTCCGACGTCCAGGTCGGGCAGGCCGGGCCGGACCTCATCAACATGGCGGCGACCGTCACCTTCGATCTCGCCGGTGAGCGTCCCGATCTGGCCGTCAAGATGAGCTGGGTGATCCTGCGCGAGGATGGCGACTGGAAGATCGTCAATCATCACGCCTCGGCGAAGACGCCGCTGATCTGAGCAATCGAACGCGTCCTGTCGGGATCGTCGTTCCGGGCGCGCCAATCGGCGTGCTTCGTCACGACGGGAATGAACCGTGGTTCCGTTGGCGCGTTGAGGTGATCCCAACAGAGGATCCCATCATGCAAGACATCGCAGAACACATGGAAGTCATCGGCGCCGACGGCGTCCATATCGGCACAGTCGACAAGGTCGAAGGCCAGCGGATCAAGCTGACCCGGAAGGACAGCGGCGAGGGCAGCCACAGGGGCCATCATCATTTCATCGACAAGGGCCTTGTGGCCGATATCGAGGGCAACAGGGTGCGGCTCTCGGCCAAGGCCGACGTGGCGGTGACCATGGAAGAGGAAAAGTAGGGCCGAGGTCGCTCCGTTCCTGATCCGTACCGCTTTCCCGCCGCCTGCACGTTCCGGTAGCCTTTGCGGCAGTCGCGTATCGTAAGGTGCTGGGATGGCGGAGCCGGGCCGGCCGCAGCGTGTCACGCAAGGCGTTGCGGGAACCTGGCCCATCGGCCGGGCCGCTCCGGCTGGCGGGCTGCTCCCGGCCGGACTCGGCATCTGGCCCGCCATCGTCCAGACCTTGCGCGACTGGGCGCGGGCGGAAGCCGGGGCAGGGCGGCTATTGCCCTGGGTGCCGGTCGCCTTCGGCGCCGGTATCGCGCTCTACTTCGCCGCCGACCATGAGCCGGTGCCGTGGGTCACCGCCGTCACGGCGTTGTTGCTGATCCTCGCGGCCGTGCTGCTGCGGCGAACGCGGCTGCTGGCACCCGCGCTCCTGATCGCGGCGGCGGTAGCCGGGTTCGCAACGGCGACATGGAAGACGGCGCGCGTCGCGCATACCGTGCTGGCCAAGCCGATCTATTCCGCCACGCTGTCGGGCTTCGTCGAAACCCGCGACATCCGCGAGCGCACCGACCGCTTCGTGCTGCGAGTTACCGCAATGGACGCTCCGCGCAGCGAGGTGAAGCTGGAGCGCGTGCGGCTGTCGGTACGCAAGGGCACTGCGCCGGAAGTCGGCAGTTTCGTGCAATTGAAGGCGCGTCTGCTGCCGCCGATCTCGCCGGTGCGACCCGGCAGCTACGACTTCTCGCGCGACATGTTCTTCCAGGGCATCGGTGCCTCCGGATTCGTGATGGGCGGCATCACGGCCGTGACGCCGCCCGAGACGGGCGGCCTGCGGCTGCGCTATGCGGCCTTCATGCAGGGCATGCGCGATGCGATCGATGCACGCATCCGTGCGACACTGGAGGGCGACAACCGCGCGATCGCGACCGCGCTGCTCACCGGCCGGCGCGATGCGATCAGTGCGCCCGTCAACGACGCCATGTTCATCTCCGGGCTCGGCCATGTCCTGTCGATCTCCGGCTATCACATGGCGGTGGTCGCGGGCGTCGTGTTCTTCGCCGTGCGTGCCTTGCTCGCGCTGATCCCGGGCCTCGCCGCCGGCTCGCCGATCAAGAAATGGTCGGCGGGCGCGGCGCTGGTCGCAGCCGCGTTCTACCTGCTGCTCTCGGGGGCCGAGGTTGCCACGCAGCGCTCGTTCTTCATGACGGCGGTGGTGCTGATCGCGGTCATGGTCGATCGCCGCGCCATCACCTTCCGGACCCTGGCCGTGGCGGCGCTGGTCGTGCTGGCGGTCGCGCCCGAGGCGCTGGTGCATCCCAGTTTCCAGATGTCCTTTGCGGCGACGCTCGGCCTCGTCGCGCTGGTGCAGGTCGGCATGCCCAACCTGTTCGCCTCGCCCGATCATTCCGCGACGGCGCGGATCGCGCTGTGGGGCGGCCGCGAAATCGCGATGCTGTTCCTGGCCTCGCTGATCGCGGGTCTTGCGACCACGCCCTATGCCGCCTTTCACTTCCACCGCGTCACGCCTTATGGCGTGCTGGCCAATCTCGGGGCGATGCCCGTTGTCTCGGCGCTGGTGATGCCCGCGGGTCTGCTCGGATTGCTCGCCGCGCCGTTCGGGCTCGACGGCGTGTTCTGGTGGCTGATGGGAATCGGCATCGACTGGATGGTCGTGGTGTCGCGCTGGGTCGCGGCGTTGCCGGGTGCGATCGGCCGGATCGGCGCCTTCGGCATCGCGCCGCTGATCCTGGCGAGCCTCGGCATCATCGTGATGGGTCTCCTGCGCACCCCTCTGCGCTGGGCCGGCGCGCTGGTGCTGCTGGGCGGGATCGCCTGGGGCCTGTCGGCGCGCCAGCCGGACGTGCTGATCGCCGGTGACGGGCAGAGCGTCGCCGTGCGGGGCGGCGATGGCCGGCTGCATCTGATCAGAAGCAGCAGGGACAGCTTCCTCCTGAAGGAGTGGCTCGCGGCGGACGCCGATCCGCGCGACGCCGCGAGCCAATCGCTGGCCGACGGCGTGTCCTGCGACGAAACGGGCTGTGTGACGCCGCTCGCCGACGGCCGGCTGGTCGCGCTGGCGCTGCGCGTCGATGCACTGGCCGACGATTGCAGCCGAGCCGCTCTGGTGGTGACCGCAAGGCCCGTGCCGCCCGATTGTGCGGCGATGGTGGTGGACCGGCAACGGCTCTCGCGCCAGGGGGCGCTGGCCTTGCGGCGGCAGGGTGACGGCTTTGTCGTCCAGGCGGTGAAGGCGAGGGGCGCAGACCGTCCCTGGTCGCCGGCCGTCGCCGGCGACACCGAGTCCGAACTCTCGCTCGCGCCGCGGCCGGCCGCGCCGCGTGTCCGCGACGCGACGCCCTCGGAGGCCGATCTGCAGGCCGAGCAGTAGGATTTCGCCTTCAGCCGGCCGGCAGACGGCGCGCGGTCGTCTGCCGATCGGCGACGATCTGCGACTTCTGCTCGGGAGCGCCGGCGTGCTGCGTCACCGGCAATTGCAGCACGGTCGCGCGCTGGCCTTCGACGAGCTGCGTCACCAGCACAGATTTGCCGTCCGGAAATTCGATCGCGTCGTGATGGCGGTCCGGGATGTGCGGATCGACCTTGCCGAACTTGCCGACGCGGGAATTGACGGTGCGCGTCCAGATCCAGCGATTGTCGTAGCGGACGTCGTCGGCGAAGGCGAGCTCCGTGCCCGGCAGCAGGCACACGGCCACGGTCGGATCGGCGGCGGAGGCGAAGCCGCGCGTCGAGGTCCCACGGAAGGTCGTCGACACGATCGTCTCGCCCACCTCGGCGGAACGGGATGCGACGGCATGGAGGCTGTAGTCACACATCGGGGCGCTCCTCTTGCGAGATAGCAGCCCAC
>VYLF01000207.1_pt1 | contig 23975 bp, 22 predicted proteins | sample 5114371 | NCBI WGS metagenome assembly VYLF01 (sample SAMN12291773, study PRJNA351875) | freshwater metagenome | isolation source: freshwater lake | place: USA: Michigan, Kent Lake | collected 2013-08-15 | reverse complement strand
CGCAAGACCATCGACGTCACCCGCCGCGCCGCCGAACTCATCCTCAAACTCTCCACCCCTCCCTCCACCCACCCCCGCGCCCGCAGAACCCAACTCCCCCCCACCCGCCACGCGGCATAGCACCCAGCCCCTTCTTCCCACAACCTTCTTCCTAGTGCCCAGTGCCCAGTGCCTAGTCCCTTCTTCCCACAGCCTTCTTCCTAGTGCCCAGTGCCCAGTCCCTTCTTCCTAGTGCCTAATGCCCATTCCCCATTCCCTTCCCCAAAAAAACAACCGCCGGCGAAACACTCGCCGACGGTGTGCACGGGAGTAACTCGTTCTTCGCCGCCGCTTCCGTAGGTCCTGAAGCGAAAGAAGATCCGCGGCTCCTCATTAAACCGCCCCCAAAGGTCCATTTCAAGATAGTCATCTCCAGATTGAGCGAGATTTTCCTGTTCCACCGGAATGATGTGGTTCAAAACAGGAAAAAGGACCCTCTTGAAGGTCCGAAAACCAACCCCGTTCGCCACGCGTTAGCTCTTCCGGCCCGCCAGCTCGATCGCCGCGTCGATCGCCGCCGCCATGCTCCCCTCGTTCGCCACGTTCTGACCCACAATGTTGAACGCCGTCCCGTGGTCCGGGCTCGTACGCACGATCGGCAGCCCCACCGTCAGGTTCACCGCCCGATCCCACGCCATCGTCTTCAATGGAATCAGCCCCTGGTCGTGATACATCGCCACCACCAGATCAAACTCCGCCCGCCGCCGCGGGTACTCCAGCGCCCGCGCGAAGATCGTGTCCGCAGGGAACGGCCCCTGCACCTCCAGCCCCATCCCGCGCGCCTCGCCCACCGCCGGCGCAATCACCCTCGTGTCCTCGTCCCCCAGCAACCCCTCCTCCCCCGCGTGCGGATTCAACCCGCACACCGCGATCCGCGCCGGGTCGTACCCAAACTCCTTCATCGCCGCGGCACCGAGCACGATGGTCTCCAGCACCCGCTCCCGCGTCACCCGCGCCGGCACCTCGCGCAGCGGCACGTGGACCGTCGTCAGAATCACGTTCATCCCCGGCCGCGTCGTCAGCGCACTCTCACCCGGCGCCGCGTGGAACATCATCGCGAACCGTTCGCACCCGCACCGCTTCGCGAACAACTCCGTATGCCCCGGAAACTCGCGGTGCCCCGCCAGCATCCACGCGTGCTTCGAGATCGGCCCCGTCACCACACCGGCCACACCCCCCGCCACACCCTTCTTCGCCGCCAGCGCATCCCCGATCGCCGCCTCAACCCATCGGTACGACGCCTCCCCTCCCTCCGACGTCGGCGCCGCAACCCACGGGTGCGAATGCACGCCCCGGCTGTCGATCTCCACCTGAGCCAACCACCCCTCGTCGATCCCCGCTCTTCGACACGCCAACGCCAAAGGCTCCGGCCGCCCGTACACCCTGAACCGGGCCCGCGATCGCCGGCGGTCGTCCGCCAACGCCTTGACAATGACCTCCGCGCCAACTCCGCCGGGGTCCCCGAGTGTGATCGCAAGCGTTGGAAGCATCCCACCAGTGTACCTTCTCGCGCACCCCGGTACGCTCTACCCATGACCACCCACCCGATCGCGACCGCATTCCGCGCTCTCCTCTTCCCCCTCCTCTTCCTCATCCTCTCCATCGCCCCGTCCGCGCTCGCCCAAGATGCCGCCCCCGAAGAACTCCTCCTCCGCTCCGGCGGCGTGCTCCGTTTCCGCATCCACCAACCCGCCACGCTCCCCGCTTCCGCACCCGTCCTCATCGCCCTCGCCCCCGGCAAGCAAACCGCCGACATGGCCACCGTCGCCTTCGACCGCTACTTCAAGCAACTCCCCGACGCCGGCTGGGTCGTCGTCACCCCCTTCGCTCGCGGCGAGATCCCCCTCCTCGAAGATGCCAACGGCGCACTCCTCGAACTCGCCGACGAACTCGCCCGCCGCTACACCCTCGAAGACGGCAAACTCCACATCGCCGGCGTCAGCAACGGCGGCCGCGCCGCGTTCCGCTTCGCACTCACCGCCGGCGCAGCACGCGTCGCCTCACTCTCCGTCCTCCCCGGCTTCGTGCCAACCGACGAAGAAGCCACCAGACTCGGCGAACTCAAGGGCGTCCGCGTCCGCATGTTCGTGGGTGAAAACGACGCCGCCGATTGGATCGACGCCTCCCGCGCCACCCTCAAGAACCTCCGCGACAAACAGGTCGACGCCACGCTCACCGTCCGCGACGCGGAAGGCCACGTGCTCAAACTCTCTCCCCAGGAGATCGCCACGATGATGCAGGCCTTCCGCCCACAACAGCCCGCGTCCACCCCCACCGACCCCGCCGTCGCCTCCGTGCTCGACGACTTCCACGCCGCGGCGAGCACAGCCGACGGCCCGCGCTACTTCGGGCACTTCGCGACCGACGGCGTCTTCCTCGGAACCGACGCGAGCGAGCGCTGGACCGTCGCCGAGTTCCGCGCGTTCGCCGAGCCGTACTTCTCGAAGGGCAAAGGCTGGACCTACACCCCGCGCGATCGCCACATCACCATCGCCAAAGACGGCCAGACCGCCTGGTTCGACGAGAAGCTCAGCAACGAGAAGTACGGCGAATGCCGCGGCAGCGGCGTGCTGGTACTCGAAGCCGGCGCGTGGAAAATCGCACAGTACAACCTCACGGTCCCCGTCCCCAACGACATGCTCGCGGACGTCGCCCGCCAGATCCGGGAGTTCGAGGCCAAGAAGACGGGAGGGGCGCCGAATCCATGAGCGATCGTCAACTCGACGATCAACCCGCGCCGTCTCCCGTCGTTTTGTTCTGCGGCCCGCGGTACGAGCCCTGTCCGCGCTGTGGCTACGGCTTGTACCGCGTAGCCGCGGAGGTATGTCCGTCCTGCAACCTGCCGCTCGAACTGCGACTCAAAGCCGCGGCCGACCCGTGTTTGTCGTGGTACATCGCGGTGATCGGCGTCGCCATGGCGACGGGCGTGGACGTCCTTGCCTTCGGGTTTGCGATTCCGCTCGTTATGCTTGGGACGAGCGAGATGCCGTGGGCGGCTATCGTGGGGTTTGGCATTCTCGGCGGCGTCTGCGCCCAAGCGCTTTGGTGGCTTTTCGCAGAATACGAATCGTGGATCGACCTCTCCCCGCCGGAGCGCGCCTTCGCTACGTTCGGCACGTACGCGCTCACGCTGGTGGTTCACGCGGTTGGAGTGGGCGCGATCGCGGCACTCGAGTGAGAGAGGCCGTTCGTTGGACGACCGTCAGCAGGGATTCCGAAGCATGAGTGACCAACACAACAAACAGTTCACACCCTCGCCCGTGGTCGCCTTCCTCGCCACGCGGCACGAGCCATGCCCGCGCTGCAACTACGACCTGTACAAGGCCGCCGCGGAGGCGTGCCCCGAGTGCGCCTTCCCCCTCGAACTGCACCTGAAGGGCTCGGCCCTCCGAGATCGGTCGTGGTACATCGCGGTGATCAGCGTCGCCATGGGACTCGGCCCCGACCTCGTGCTCACGGTGGTCATGGGGTTCATCTGGTCCATCGGGCAGGCTGGCAAGGGTCCCCACTTCATCGTCCCAGGCTTCGCACTCATGGCCGCGGCCTGCGGGATCGCACTCTGGCGGCTCTTCGTTGCAGAGAAGCGCTGGCGAACCCACCCCCCACGCGAACGGGCCAGGTACGCCGCGGCGATCGCCTCGTTGACCCTCATCCTCCACTGCGCCTGGGTGGGAGCCGTCTTCTGGTTGGCCCGTTAAGGAAAGATCCGGTGTTCCAGTTTCGTTGAAACTCAGTCTCAACTACACTAGACTCTGGAGTACCGGATTGCCTACTCTAGAGTCCTGAATGAGCACCCCGCGCACCCCAACTCCGCTCACCCAGCTCGTCCCCGGGCAAACGGCCGTCGTCCGCGAGACGCGGCTCGAAGCTCAGGATGCCGCGCTGCTCCGAGCAATGGGGCTGCGACCCAACGCGACCATCCGCATGTGCCGGCTCGGCGAACCCTGCATCGTTGAGGTTCTGACCGGCGCGGGCGAGGGTGGTTGCAAGGGCCCCGGCGGGTGCTGGTGCCGGATCGGTCTCGCCAAGCCACTCGCCAACGGGGTGGTCGTGGAAGAGACGGACGGCCGTTCAGTTCCGGGGTGTTGCGGCGACGGTTGCGGGGGTTGACCAGTGGCCGCCGCGCACGACGCCAAACCGCCGGTGCGCGTGGCGTTCCTCGGTAATCCGAACACGGGCAAGACCACGCTCTTCAACCGCCTCTGCGGTCTGCGCCACAAGACCAGCAACTACGCGGGCACGACGCAGGAAGCGCGGCTGGGCCGGCTGCGTTCGGACGATGCCGTCGCGATCGAGATCATCGACCTCCCGGGCGTGTACTCGCTGGAGCTCGAGCAGGGCGAGAGCGTGATCTGCCGTCGCGTGCTCGCCGGTGAGCTCGCGCCCGAGGGTGAGCGCGCGGGCGCGCCCGACGCGGTCTGCGTCGTCGCCGATTCGACCAACCTCGCCCGCAACTTCATGATGCTCGGCGAAGCCCTGCGCCGCCGGCTGCCGACGGTGCTCGTGCTGAACATGCACGACGTCGCCTGCGCCCAGGGCGTCGCGATCGACGCGCGGGGCCTGAGCGCCGAGCTCGGCTGCCCGGTCGTCGCCGCGAGCGCGCGGACTGGGGCCGGGTGCGACGCGATCGCCGCGGCGCTGCGGGACGCACGCGTCTCGCGCACCACGCCGCCGGGATCGGTGGAGGGGCTCGAAGGCTGGGCCGACGCGCTGTACCGCGCCCACGTCAAGCAGAAGGTCGGCAACGAGAACCGCCTCACCGACCGCCTCGACCGCGTCTTCACGCACCCGGTGCTGGGGTTCCTCGCGTTCGCCGCGGTGATGTCCGCGGTCTTCTACGCCATCTTCACGCTCGCGGCGTACCCGATGGACCTCATCGAGGGCTCGTGCTCGTGGCTGGCGCAGTGGGTCGGCTCAACACTCCCGCCGGGGCTCATCAACGAGTGCATCACCGGCGGCGTCATCGGCGGCGTGAGCGCGACCATCGTCTTTCTCCCGCAGATCTGCCTGCTGTTCTTCATGATCTCGCTGCTGGAGGACACCGGCTATCTCTCGCGGGCCGCGTTTGTGATGGACCGCCTGCTGCGGCCGTTTGGTCTCCCGGGCCACTCCTTCGTGCCGCTGCTCAGCAGCCACGCCTGCGCGCTCCCGGGGATCATGTCCGCGCGGGGCGTGCCCGATCCGAAGGATCGGCTCGCGACGATCCTCATCGCGCCCTTCATGAGCTGCTCGGCCCGCATCCCGGTGTACGCGCTGCTGACCTTCGTGCTCTTCCCCGAAACACCGTGGAAGCAGACGCTCGCGTTCATCGGGTGCTACGCGCTGGGCATCGTCGCGGGGATCGTGAGCGCACTCATCGCGCGGCGGACGATCATCAAGGGCAAGAGCCGCCCCATGGCCCTCGAACTGCCGATGTACCGGCGGCCCAGTCTTCGCACCGCCTTCATGACAACCCTCGACCGCGCCGCGGTCTTCCTCCGCAAGGCCGCGACCAACATCCTCGCCATCAGCGTCGTCCTCTGGTGGCTGAGCGCGTTCCCCAAGGTGGATCCGCCCACGCAGGTTGTCGAGCTGCGCGCGACCATCGACGGCCTCGCGGACGACGCGACCGCGCCCGCCACCCGCATCGGCGAAACCGAGTACCCCGCCCAGCCCGTCGCCGAGCGCGCCGAAATCGCCGACCAACTCGAGAACATGAACGCCGTGCGGCACTCGTTCGCCGCGCACCTCGGCCGCGCGATCGAGCCCGTCTTCAGGCCGCTCGGATACGACTGGCGGCTGTGCATCGGTGTGGTCACGAGCTTCGCGGCACGCGAGGTCTTTGTGTCGACGCTCGGTGTCGTCGCCGCGGGGAGCGATGCCTCCGACGACGAACGGGTGACGCATCAGATCGCGACGATGAAGCGCGACGACGGCGTGACGAACGTCTTCACGCCCGCGGTGTCTTGGTCGCTGCTCGTGTACTTCGTCCTCGCGATACAGTGCCTCCCGACACTCGCCGTCACCGCACGCGAGGCCGGCGGCGTGAAGTGGGCGATGCTCCAGCTCGGCTGGATGAGCCTGCTCGCGTACGTGGGTGGGCTGATCGCCTACCGGGTGATGCTGTGAAGGAACTGCTGACCGACTGGCAGTTCTGGGTCGTAACGCTCGCGGCACTCGGCGCACTCGCCTACATGCTCCGCGGCGTGATCCGCGCCGCGTTCGGCAAGAAGGCCAAAGGCAAAGCGGCCACGCTCACCGTTGGTGGCAAGCCGGTGGGCAAGAAGAAGTAACCCGGATCAGCGGCCGCGGCCGGGCATGCGACCCATCATCCGCTTGGGCGGGAGCTTGGTGGGCACGATGCCGCCGGGGAACTTGGACTCATCCACTCCCTGCGGGAGCGTCGGGTTCGACGCGGCGACGAGGCGTGCGGAGGGACCGATGGGTTCCTGCGGCGCGTCGGCCGGGATGCCGGTGCGGACCTTGGGGATGATGCCGCGCCAATCGGAGGGGGGCGGGCTGGGGACGAAGTCGGCGTAGTCGAGCTTGGGGATCTCGGCGTTGATCAGGAGTTCGATCTGCGTGAGCAGTTCGCCCTGTTCAGGAGTGACGAGGGCCCAGGCGACGCCGCGACGGCCGGCGCGAGCGGTGCGGCCGATGCGGTGGACGTAGAGCTCGACGTCCTCGGGGAGGTCGTAGTTGATGACGTGGGAGATGCCGTCGACGTCGATGCCGCGCGAGGCGAGATCGGAGGCAACGAGGACGGAGAGCGAACCGCCGCGCAGCTTGGTCATGGTGCTGTTGCGCTTGCCCTGGGACATATCGCCGTGGATGGCGTGGGCCTCGATGCCCTTGTCGTTGAGGAGGCGGGCGAGCTCGTCGACGGTGCGCTTGAGGCGGCAGAAGACGATGGTGAGGGCGGGCTCTTCGCGCTTGAGGAGGTGGACGAGCAGGCGCTTCTTGTCCCACGGGTTGACGGGGAGGTAGTGCTGCTCGACGAGGCTGACGGTGAGCGAACCGGCGGCGACGACGATCTTCTCCGGCTCGTACATGTAGCGACGAGCGAGCTTCTCGATGTCGGGAGAAATGGTGGCGGAGACGAAAATGGTCTGGCGGCCGCGGACGCCCTCGCGGTCGGGGCCGGCGTGGGGGCACTTCTCGAGGATTCGGCGGATGTCTTCGCGGAAGCCGATGTCGAGCATGCGATCGACTTCGTCGAGCACGGCGTGGCGGACGTTCTTCAGGTGGAAGTGCCCGCGTTCGAGCATGTCCATGACACGGCCGGGCGTGCCGACGATGATCTGCGAACCGCGCTCGAGCTTCTTGGCCTGTGCCGCGACGCGCTCGCCGCCGTAGACGGTCATAGCGCGGATGGGGGTGAACTTGCCGAGTTCGTTGATCTCTTCGGTGATCTGGATGGCGAGTTCGCGCGTGGGCGCGAGGACGAGGGCCTGGTAGGCGTCGTCCTTGTTGCACATGTGCAGGAGCGGGAGGCCGAAGGCGGCGGTCTTGCCGGTGCCGGTCTTGGCCTGGCCGATCACGTCCTTGCCGGTGAGGGCCATCGGGATCAGCGTGGCCTGGATGGAGGTCGGGTGCTTGAAGCCCGCGGCATCAACTCCCTTGACGACGCTGGAGCGCAGGCCGAGGTCGGCGAACGTCTTCTGGGCGTCGAAGATCTCGCCCACGTTGGGCACGAGCGCGGGGGGCGTGTGCTCGAACTTGGGTTCGGCGGAGAGGTGAGGGGCGGGTTCGTTCGGAGTGTTTTCAGTATTCATATGACAGTCGGGGTCGAGCGGACGGTCGATCGTAGGTCCTGCAACCGCCATGTTCCCCGATACTTCCGCGTTTCCGAGGGACACTTTGGGGGGCGCGGGGTGGTACCCTACGACTGATGCCCCCCCGAACCGCGCCCAACTCTCCCACGTTCGCACTGACCGAGCCCGATTGCCGCGTCTATGTGGGCGACTGTCGCGAGCTGCTCGCTTCGCTCGCCACCGAGTTCGAGGGCAAGGTGGACCTGGTGTTCGCGGATCCACCCTTCAACTGGAACCGCGCGTACGACGAGTGGGACGACGCGATGCCGCGGCAGGACTACCTGGAGTTCACGGGTGAGTGGCTGGACGGGTGCAATCGGTTGCTGCGGCCGGGCGGGAGTTTCTGGGTGAACATCCCGGACGACACGGCGGCGGAGATCGTGATGCACCTGAAGGGGCGCGGGCTTCAGATGCGGAACTGGTGCATCTGGCACTACCGGTTCGGGCAGAACACCAAGAGCCGTTTCATCAACAGCAAGGTACACGCGCTCTACTTCGTGAAGCCCGGGGGCGAGGCGACGTGGAACCTCGATCCGATCCTCGAAGCGTCGGACCGCGCGACGACGTACTTCGACCCGCGGACGCTCAGCAAGAAGGACGGCGTCGCGGCGGGAATGCGGGCGCCGATGGACGTGTGGTACGGGAAGTACTGGGGACGGATCCAGGGGAACAACAAGGAACGCCGCGGCAACCACGACAACCAGTTGCCCGAGACGTACCTGGAGCGGGTGATTCTGTCGACGAGCAACAAGGGCGACCTGGTGATTGATCCGTTCCTCGGGAGCGGCACAACGGGCGTGATGGCGCGAGCGCTAGGCCGCCGTTTCATCGGCACGGAGTTCAGCAAAGCGAACGCGAAGAGCGCGTTCGAGCGGATCAAAGCGGGCCCGGTGGCGCGAGAGACAAGCGGCCCACCATCAAGCGCGATCTTCGCACCGCGGAAGACGGGGAAGAAGACGAAGGAGAGGTTTGGGGAAGAAGGCCATAGGCCTTAGGCCGTAGGCCATAGGGAAGAGGGGAAGAGATTGGGGTGCTCGTGCGGGTGCACCACAATGTAATATAGATATGATAACCGTGCCGCGGTGTTGTGCCTCATTTGTGCTCTTGTGCTTGTGGTCCTTGGCGCGGGCGAGCGAGGCATCGACGGACCGAGTCGAACACCTTCTCGCGTCGATTACTTCAGCCCGTAGTTGGCCCGCAGACTGCTGAGCACCGTCTCGAGTGGCGTGGATCTCAGACCCAGAGACTTGAGGTCGGGAGGTTCTTTGGTGATCTCCTCGAAGAAGCTCGTCATGTCCGCATCGATCTGGAGCGCCAGCGAGACCCGAAAGCCGGGGTCGATGATCGTGAAGAGGCGGAATACGTCGTTCTTGTGCTTCTTGATATCGGCGGTGTCGATCCTTGCACCGGCGGCAGCGCGCTGTCGGAGGTCGAGCCACGCTTTGGCCTTGAGCGGAATGAGGTACTCCGGGCGAAGTGTGGGCAATCCTTCCAGCACTTGCTTTCCCGCGTGGATCCATCCGTAGTAGTCGGCGTCGAGCAGTATCGCCGACAGGCTGGAGACATCTTCGCCGACTGGAATGGGCGTCAACTCGGCGCCGGGTCGTTCTCCGATCGCGTCCGGGACACGGGCGAACAACTCCAGCATAACGGGAAAGTCGGTTTGCCTGGGCTTCTTGAAACGGTAGAACTTTGCCTGGCCGGTCGATGACTCTTGAAGTTCGTACTCGCCCTGCTTCACGAACGCCCAGAGGCCTTGGCGAACTCCGCGTCGAGCGACTCGACGCAGAGAACGATGTCGAGGTCCTTGGTCGCGCGAAACGCGACACCGGCATTGGTGAACGCCAGATCGCACGCGGTTCCGCCGATGAGCACGTAGCGGTCGGTGAACGCTCGGAAGTGCTCTCGAAAGCGGTCGAGTCCTCTTACCACGGCAGGTTCTCCAGCATGTGGTCCAGCGCTTGCACCGTCCGCTCGTTCGCTGATGGTCGCAGGGAGAGATCGAGCGAGAGAGGGTCCACGACGCTTGGCTCGCGGAACGGTCTTGGAACGTACGTCCACGTTTCGACTTCGTGCGCCTCTGGTTCCTGCGCGGGGAGCTCGACCAGGGCCCCTTGCTGCTTCAACGACGTCCAGTGTTCGCGGCTCATCGCGAACGCCGCGTTCTCAGGGTCCGCCAGCATCGAGTACGCGGCCAGCGCGCTGAAACCGGCGCGCGGGCCGAGGGTTTCGGGAGGAGCGGGTTGGATGAAGTGACGGGCCTTGACCGGATCCCTGAGGAACTTCTGCGCCCGCTGCCAGAGATCGCGCCGCGGACCTGCCAGGCGGAGCATCCGCTCGCGCCCTACGACCTTTGATTCGGCGAGTTCGGCCGCCTCGAGTTCATTGAAGGCCCGAATCAGGGTCATGGACGAGTAGCCAAGCTCGGGGGCGAGATGCGTCGTCGCGAGGGGAGCGTCGCCGTCGCGCAGGAGCGCGTGGATGAAGATGGCTTGCGTGGCCGGGCGGAGCCGCGGCGGGTTGGTGGTCTGGCCGCGGAAGTGTTCACGCAGATCGATGCCGAGGTCGGGGAGGTACATCTGGTTGCCGGGCACGATGAAGGGCACGCGCTGCTCGATCAGACGCTTGCGGTTGTAGGCGGTGACGCGGTCGCGCACGTAGACGATCGGGCAGTCACACGTGCCGCGCACGTGCGTGATGTGCTTGCGGATGACGGCGGGGGACTCCTCGGTCGGCAGGGAGTCGATCATGAACAGGACGGGCTGGGTGAGGATGACCGCCCGGCGGAAGCGGTAGCGCTCGGTCAGGAAGACCGGCAGCCGCGCGGCGTCTTCCCACGGGACAGGCAGCACCTCCGCGCCGAGGGTTTCCCGGAGATAGGGGCCGATTTGGGGGTCAACGTCGTCCATGGGGAACCATAACAGTCGAATCGCACGAACACATTATGTGTGTGATCGTGCGAAAGTCATGTTTGTGTTCACGGAATGGGCGACGATCTGTGAAAGTTCGCGCTTGCTAGGGGTTTGTGCGGTGTTTTGTGGTGGGGGTGTTGTGCTCCGCTGGCGCCTGTGGCGTCGAGAGTCCAACAAAGTCGCGGCTGACAGCCGCGACAGACCCAGCGGCTGGAAAGCTGCTGCCACAGCTGCGGTCAGCGCCGACGACGCAGTGTGGTTGCCGCGGCGAGGGTGAGGAGGGTTGCTGTGGCGGGGGTTGGGGCTGCGCTTCTGTCCCGTCCACCTCGCGACTGGAACTGTTCACTTCGAGATGTGCTTTGCTGACGCGGGGGACATCTCGAATCGCCATTGGTGGCCGCACGGAGGCGAGGGGACTGCACGCTGTGTCGTGGAGATGGCGAGATCGAGAACACGGGCGGACGACGATCGATGTCGCCTGAGTTGATTGCGATCACGCTGTGCTCAGCAGGCGGGCAAAGCGCCGTACTGATGTTGGAGGGAGCTCGTAGGAGCTGTGCAAGAGCTGCGACCCAGCAAGCTGTTGAATCCGCTGCGGTAGGAGTTCAATCAACATCAACAGATACGCGCCTCGCCCGACTGTCATCGGAATTGCATCCGCTTCGCGCACGGCGGTTGCCCCGTCAGCGTTCTTGGTGTTCGGCTGGCCAGCCATTCACAACCAACAGGCACTCAGCGCGAAAGCTGATGCACGTTGGCCTCATCAAGGAGATCGGATTATGAAGGCTTATTCTCTCGTTGTTGCTCTGTTCTTCGCCGCCATGGTTACCCCGTTCGTTCCGCACCTCACGACGCCCGCCGCGGCGGCCACCTCCATGGTGAGCGCGGCGCCGCCGATCGAGGTCAAGGGCGGAGGGGGACGTCTCGACGTCGGGGGACGCCGTCGCTCGTTCTGGGTGTGGGCGGACGTGAGTCTGTCTCCCGACGGCAGCCTCTTCATGACGACGACCGTGGAAACCAAGGAGGCTCTTGCTGGCTTCACCGGCCGCGCTCTGATCGTGATGCGGGATGCCGACGGGAACATCGTTCACACCGTCATGAGCCCGTCGCGCGGGGTGAGCGGGACGGTGCTGCCCGGGCCCAGCCGCAAGCGGGACGTTGTGCGCGACCACATTGACCCGGCGGTTGCTGCCCGCGTCGCGACCATCACTGTGATCCCCTGGCACAGCCCCCAGCCCGTGAACCTCGACGCCGTGAAGAAGGCGCTCGGTGCTCTGAAGTCTGCGCTCTAACAAACCCCGGCGGCGAGACGCTGACGCGTCTCGTCGCTTTTTTTGGCAGCCGAACACCGACAGAACCGCCGGAGACATTGCTGGGCGGTGGCGCATCGCAACCAACTGCAGGGCAATATGTTGCGCGTTGTTTAGGGTGATTCGGGGTTTCATTGAGTTTCTCGCGATTCTCGGGGTTTTCGCGCACGGGAATGAACGCTCGATCGTCTTACATGAGTACCCCCATTTGTGAGAGGCTTATGACCACACTTAGCGAGCGACTTGTCCGAGCGTCTGTATGGGCAACTGAGCGTCGCGTTCCGGATCAACTCGATAACCGATCGTTCACGCGGGAGATCCTCGCCAAAGCAGAGGAGGCGATCGCCGACGAGGCCCTTGATGATCTTCTTGAAACAGTCCGACTCGCCGCATCCCCTTCTGGTGATGCTCACGGTCGCCGAATCGATGCACTGCTCGGTTGCACTCTCGCCGCGGCGGTCTTGCTGAAGACTCGACCGCATTCCCGCGTTCGAGAGATTCAAGCGCACCTGGACGGCGCGAACGAACTGCTCACCAGTACCCCGGATTGGGCCAACCGATGGCCCGCTTTCTACCGGCAGACGGGCACGATGAAGTTCAATTGCCGCGATTGGCTTGGTGCCCGATCGGCGTTCGCCGCTGCCCATGAGCTCGAACCAGACAACCCAAGCAACCGTGCAAACTTGATCATCACCGACATGAAAATCGACTATCCATCCGCCTTGGCCGAGACGGCTCGAACCTTGGCCGCACTGGCCGAGGGCAATCGAGTTGCTCTCGTCCACGCCCTTTTGCAAGAGCCAGAGGCCGCCCTGCTCGTGCGGGATCTCCGACTTACAGAGCAAACACCAAGAAAGTGAGGCACAGTTGAAAGCCAATGTTCATTTCCAGATCGTCCGCCTTGTTCTCGCGTTGATCATCTTCGTGGAGCCCCAAGGGACCCGAGTTCCCACACCTCTCGAAGATGGACAAGAGCACCGACTCCTCGCGCCCAACGCCGACCCAGGAAAGGCGCGGACGATCTGGCTCGCCTGAGGTGCAGTGGACCTGTTCACCCTCTAGGAAAGACACCCATGCTCGAATCGTTTGACGCTGTCGTTCAGGACATGGGAGGTTGGCCCGCAGTCGAAGGAGCCCTGCTGCTCGATTCGGACTCTCCCCGGCACGCTATGTTCTGGCTCCAGGCGGTCGCATACTGCGCTGCGATCGTCTTCAAGAAACTCGGAGTCACCACCGGGCGCATAGTTGCAGACGATTTGGCCCAGACAGCGATGGTGCGGCTGGTAAAGCGCCTGAAGAAAGAAAGACGGGGGTTCAGCAGTTTGGCTAGCCTGAAGGGTTGGCTGCAACAGACAACGGAAAATCTTGCGAATGACTGGCTGCGTCGGCAGCGCGTTTACAAGAAGTGGCTCAAGTGGCTCGACGATACTCGAGAGAAGGCCGAACCCACATCGCCCGCTGGTTCGACCCAGGAGATTGAGACTGCGAGCGAGATTGCAAGCCGCAACGGAAGTGCCTGCCAAGCTGACGCTCTTGATCTCTTGGCACGCGGGGTACGTTTGAGGGCGGTCGGGTTGATTTTGAAGCGGAATCCGTCTGCGCTGGCACGACAGCTCAGACGGCGACTCGCTTAAGGTGTTCTGCGGGTGCTCGTGGTGTTGGAGGCACAACACACTCGCGGCGATCGGCCGAGCCACGGGAGGCGAGAACTAACTCTGTGTGTTCTGCTTCCGCAGCCCGGAGGAAAGCGGACGGAGTTCGGCTTCTCCTGCACGTCAGCACGCGGCTGTTGAATGTGAACTGCGACCATGAGCAGTTCGTAGAGGCAAGACTCTTGCTACATCACGTGCGGCATCGAACTGCGAACTGCGTGAATGGGTGAGGCAGTCGAGAGGCGTGGTCACGGATTGCGCGACGGCATGGCCGAGGACATCTCCGGCTGACTGCGCGCTGCGCAACGGGGAATCAATCGTCCGCGCTTAGCCGGTCGGAGGAGATCGAGAGCGCGCACCAGTGGGTTGGGAAGAAGGCCATCGGCCTTGGGCCGGGCGCCATAGGTAGAGGAGTGGTGCGTTGTGTTGTTCGGCGCGGCGTGGTGGCGTCGAGGGTCCAACCGCACGCCGGAGGCGTGCGAGAACGCTCTGGCTAGAAAGCCAAAGTCACAGTCGCGGGAACGCTTTGGCTGGAGAGTTGCTGCGACCCTTGGTCCCAGAACTGGGGCAGGATGTGCGGGTTGGGGGGGTTGTGCGTCCCCTGATTGGTGGCTTGTGGTGTCCGAATCGGGGTTGGGCACAAGTGGGTTGAATCGGTGCGCCTTGAATCGCACGTTCACAGTGAGTGGAAGCGACGGGCGAGGCCTGTTGCGGATGGACCCCCCACCGGTGAGTCGCGCGAGCGGCGAACCCCCAACCAGTGCGAGAGATGATGGACAACTCACCACAGCGGAAGCCGGTTCGAGCGTTGCGTCGCAAGCGTCACTTGCGGCCCGGGGCGAATCCGTTGTTGAGGCCCCGGGACGCGCAGCCGCGGGAGGCGTTTTTGCGGCCGCGGCGGTTGCGGCGGAACAGGCGTGGGCACGGGCCGAGGGGGTAGTGCCTATGCTTGAGATCGTGTACGAGAGAACTGGTGCTTTCCCGTTGGGCGGAAGCCCGCGCAGGAGAATTGTCGAATGATCCCGAAGCCGCCGCCGCGTGAAACCTCGATGGGGTTCTTGTACGTACCGCCGTTTCGGATCGTGGGGGAATCGATCGCGGGGGAGTCGACGTGCGTGCACATCCCGGAGTTGGATCTTGGGTTTGACGTTGGGTCGTGCCCGCGTGCGGTGCTGCCGAGCAAGCACCTGGCGATCACGCACGGGCACATGGACCACATCGGGGCGTTGGCGTACTTCTGTTCGCAGCGGCGGTTTCAAGGGATGGGGACCGCGAAGATCGTGTGCGACTCGCGGATCGCGAACGACATCCACCGGATGATGGCGGGGTTTGTGGACCTCGAGCGGCAGCGGACGCCGTACGAGTTGATCCCGCTCCTGCCGGACCAGCCGATCGAGATCAAGAACAACATCTTCCTGAAGGGCTTCGAGACCGAGCACACGTGCCCGAGCTTCGGGTACATCGTGTACGAGCGTCGTACGAAGCTGAAGGCGGAGTTCAGCGACCTGCCGCAGGAGAAGCTGCGCGAGCTGAAGGACCGGGGCATCGCGATCACCAACGCGTTCGAGATCCCGCTGATCGCGTACACGGGCGACACTCGTCCGGGCCCGCACCTGGTGCGGCCGGACGTGATGGGCGCGCAGATCGTGATCTCCGAGTGCACGTTCTTCGAGCCGGACCACAAGGAGCGCGCGAAGATCGGGATGCACATGCACCTGGACGACGTCGCGGAGTGGCTGCGCGTGCTGCAGTGCCAGGCGATGGTGCTGATCCACGTGTCGCGCCGGACGGACATGAACTTCGCGCGTCGGCGGATCGCCGAGGTCGCGGGGGACAAGTTTGTCAATAAGGTCCACTTCCTGATGGATCACCGGACGAACAAGGCCCGGTACGAGCAGCAGTGCATCGACGCGGGGGTAGCCCCCCCGAGCGCTGGACGGCCGCAGACGTCGGCGAAGACGGTCAAGGCCGAGGAAGAGCAGGAGTAGGTCCCCCAATCAACTCCCGTCTGCGTCCCTCACACCCCTTCGGGGTCCCTCGGTTCTGATGGTTCTTTGACTCCTTGCGCGAGTTGAGATTGACAGTGTGCCTTCTGCAAAGTAACTTTCCCTCCCGCGAGGCGTCGTGCCGCCCCACGCCGATTTCGGACCCCATCGGGGCGCCGAAGCCGGTCGGTGTCGGTCTCTTCTTGTGGTGGAGAACGCCCCGCGTGTCTTGTCTGGCTCTTTCAACTTGGACCTGTGGCCGTCTTGTGTCCCCGGACGGAGCGCTGATCGCATGAGCAGCACCGATCGACAGATCTGGGACCAGATGCTCGCACACCTGCGGAGCCAGTATCCGGCGATCTGCAGGCAGTGGTTCGAGGAACTGACGCCGCTGGGCATCGCCGGCGGGGCGATGCAGCTGCGCACGCTCACGACGGTTCATCGCGATTACCTCCGCAAGCAGTGCGCTGATCCGTTCAGCGATGCCGCGCGGACCGTGACGGGGCGGCTGATCTCGGTTCGGTTTCTGGGGCCGGAGGATCCGGCGATGTCGGGGCCTTCGGAGACCAAGCCGGGGAAGAGCTCGCCGTTCAACAAGATCGTCGAGGCCAAGCCGCTGCCGCCGACCCCGAGCAACGGGCAGGCGAACACGGCTCCGCCGGAGCCCGAGCACGCGGGAACTTCGGTGCCGGCCCAGCCGCCCGCGAACCCCGGTGCCTTCATCGAAGCGACCGGGCCCGTTCCACCGCCGCAGCCGCGACCGCCCGTGGTCGTGACGCCGGACTCTCCGCGCTACGAATCGCTGACGATCAACCCGGACTACAGCTTCGAGAACTTCGTCGTGGGGCCGGGGAATCGGTTGGCGCATGCCGCGGCACAAGCGGTTTCGGCGACGCCGGGACGCGCGTACAACCCGTTCTTCATCCACGGCGGGGTGGGGTTGGGGAAGACGCACCTGCTGCAGGCGGTGTGTCTGAAGATCGCGGAGCAGAACCCGTCGGCGGTGATCTACTACACGTCGTGCGATGCGTTTGTGACGCAGTTCATCGAGAGCGTGCAGAGCGGTGAGATGTCGGATTTCCGGCATCGGTTCCGCGATGTGGACGTGCTGGTGATCGACGACATTCACTTCCTGGCGAAGCGCGATCGGACGCAGGAAGAGTTCTTCCACACGTTCAACAGCCTGTACCAGGCGAACAAGCAGATCATCCTGTCGTCGGATGCGCCGCCGGAAGAGATCCCGGATCTTGAGGAGCGGCTGGTGTCGCGGTTCAAGTGGGGTCTGGTCGCGAAGATCGAGCCGCCGTGCTACGAGACGCGGGTGGCGATCTTGAAGACCAAGGCCCGGATCCGCGGGTTGATCCTGCCGGACACGGTGGCGGAGCTGATCGCCAGCCGCGTGGACTCGAACATCCGCGAGCTCGAGGGCGTGATCGTCAAGCTGCACATCATGGCGGCGGTGGAGCACCGCCCGATCGATCTGGACCTGTGCCGGTCGGCCCTGGGTGACTCCGGGCGCGAGGTGGTGGCGGAGCCGACGATCCAGGCGGTGATCGAGGTGGTGAACGAGTTCTACCGGATCCGGCTGACGGACCTCCAGAGCAAACACCGGCAGCGGTCGATCACCCTGCCCCGGCAGGTGTGCATGTTCCTGCTGCGGCGGCTGACGCGGCACTCGCTGACGGAGATCGGCGGGTACTTCGGGGGCCGCGACCACACGACGGTGATGCACGCGATCCGGATGGTGGAGAACCGGGCGGAGCAGGATGTGGACTTCGCGCTGGTGATCAAGACGCTGGAAGAGCGGATCCGCGGGCCTCGGCCGCAGTAGGGTTTGCCTTTCGTGAGGGGTCCGATTGGCGAGGCGGCGCGGGTCACCCCCTGTTTCAGGGGTTTTCCGACAACCGACAGTTCGGGTCTCCACGGGCGTGGAAGACATGTGGATGACTGCTCGGCTGCGCGCGGCACGGAGGGGGTTTTCGGGGCCCCCGGGGCGGGGGTCTCGCGGCGGGGCCAATCGACCCGGCACGAGCGGCGCGCAACCGACAGGCAAGCGACAGTCTATGCACGCGGGGAGTGTGGTCTAACTGCTTGTTGCGTAGGCGCTTGCGGTGGTTGTCCCGGGCTTTCCCACACGCCGACAGGGCTTACTGCTGTGGTTATGAATGTATCTCTGATCTCTTAGAAGAAGAGCACTCCCGGGCCGAGCGACGCATCGAGGCCCGCCTTCATTCAGGCCGCTGCATATCCCCGATGTGGATAAGCCGGTGGAGGAACAAGGCGTTGGGATTCTCCGCGGAAAGGGGCGTCTCAACGCTGGCATGTTCGGCACCAAACCGTGGTTCGCTGGCCAACCTGGGCGGTGGAGAGCTTGGTCTGGCAGCGGTTGCAGGGCTGGCCGGCACGGCCGTAGACCTGGTGGGTGCGCTGGGCGGTCCCGGGCTGACCGTCGGGTCCTCGGTAGTCGCGGATGGTGGACCCGCCTGCGAGGATTGAGGAGCCCAGGATGGCGCGGAGGTTATCCACAATCCGTCCCCATGTGGAGAGATCGACGCGGCCGGCCTTTCGCTTGGGGGAGACGTCGGAGGCGAAGAGGGCTTCGTCGGCGTAGATGTTGCCGACCCCCGCGATCACCGACTGGTCGAGCAAGGCGGCCTTTACGGCGCGGGTGCTGCCGCGGCAGGCGGAGAGCAGATCCTCTGGGGTGGCGAGGAGGGCGTCGGGGCCCAGGGTGTTCCAGCGGGTGGAGCGGAGGGCGTCGAGGGAGTCGAAGAACCAGAGGCCACCGAAGCGGCGTGGGTCGGAGAAGGTGAGGAGGTTGGGGCCGGGGTGGATCTGCCAGGTGACGTGTGTGTGCGGCGCGGGCGGGGTGGTGGCGGGGAGGGCTTCGAGTGCGCCGGTCATGCCGAGGTGGACGCACATGGCGCGGCCGTCGTGGGCGATGAGGGCGAGCTGCTTGCCGTGGCGCAGGAGCGAGGTGATCGTCGCGCCGTCGAGGAGGTGGTTGGGCCAGGGGTCGCAGATGTCGGGGCGGTTGACGACGGGTGATTGAAGGGAATGGCCGAGGAGCGAAGGGAGGAGCTTGCGCCGGACGTTCTCGACCTCGGGGAGCTCAGGCACGCGCGGGCTCCGGTGATGCGGGTGCGCGGCGGCGTGGCGCGGGGTGTGTGGTGGGCGAGGCGTAGCCCTTGACGAAGAGGAGGCGGAGGGAGTTGAGGACGACGAGGATGGTGCCGCCTTCGTGGGCGAGGACGCCCGCGGACATGGGGACGTGGTGTCCGGTGCGAGAGCCGATGAGGGTGGCGGTGATCATGAGGATGATGATGCCGAGGGCGAAGAAGAGGTTGAACGTGATGATGCGGGAGGTTCGGCGGGCGAGGGCGATGACCCAGGGGATCGCGGCGAGGTCGTCGGTGAGGAGGACGGAGTCGGCGCTTTCGAGGGCCGCGGCGGCGCCGATGCCACCGATGGCGATGGAGGCGTCGGCGCTGGCGAGGGCTGGGGCGTCGTTGACTCCGTCGCCGATCACGCCGACGCGCTTGCCCTGCTTCTCGCGGAGTTCGCGGATGATGTTGAGTTTGTCTTGCGGGAGGAGGTCGGCGTCGAAGGCGTCGAGATGGAGGGATTCGGCGACGCGGCGGGCGGTGAGGGCGTTGTCGCCGGTGAGCATGCGGACGGGTTTGACGTCGAGGGCGTGGAGCTGTTTGACGAGTGTTCCCGCGCCGGGGCGGACGGAGTCGGCCATGATGAGGACCGCGGCCTGGCCGCCGCCTTCGTGGTGGGTGCAGTCCTGGGCGACACTGACGGCGACGTGGCCGCGGTCCTGGATTTTCTCGAGGACGTCTTGGACGCGGTTTCGGAAGCAGATGGGGATGAGGGGTTCGACGAAGGAGTAGCGACCGAGGCGGACGGGGCAGTCACCGGTGCGGCCTTCGATACCTTTGGCGACGACGTGGTTGATGGAGGTGATGGAGGCGGGGGTGATGCCGCGGGTGGAGGCGGCGTCGCGGATGGCGGCGGCGATGGGGTGGGTGGAGTCGGCTTCGAGTCCGGCGGCGATGGCGAGGAGTTCGTTGCCATCGGACCAGGCGACGGGGTGAACTTCGTAGAGGCGGGGGCGGCCGAAGGTGAGGGTGCCGGTTTTGTCGAAGCAGAGGGCGTTGATGCGGGCGAGGCGTTGGAGGGATTGACCGCCTTTGAAGAGGACACCGCCGCGGGCGGCGCGGGAGATGGCGGCGAGTGTGGCGGTGGGGGTGGCGATGACGAGGGCGCAGGGGGAGGCGACGATGAGGAGGGTGATACCGGTGTAGAGCGCGCCGCGGGTGGCGGCGTCGCCGACGAGGGGGACCTTGAAGAAGAGCCACCAGACGAGGACGACGGCGATGGAGAGGACCATGACGCCGATGGCGTAGGGCTGGCCGAGGCGGTCGATGGTTCGTTGGACGGGTGCGCGTTGCGCGGCGGCGGAGGTGACGAGGTTGAGGATTCGTTGGACGCTGGAGTCGCTGGCGGGGCGGAGGACGCGGGCGTCGACGGGGTCGTCGTTGTTGATGGTGCCGGCGAAGAGTTCGTCGCCGGGTTTGACGTCGCGTGGCATGCTCTCGCCGGTGATGGCGGATTGGTCGAAGCTGGAGATGCCTTCGGTGACGGAGCAATCGGCGGGGACGCGTTCACCGGGGCGGATGCGGACGATGTCGCCGACGACGAGGGCTTCGGGGGGGACGGGGACGTAGTCGGCACCGCGTTTGACGAGGGCCTCGGCGGGCATGAGTTTGTGGAGTGCTTCGACTTCGCGGCGGGTGCGTTCCATCGCGAGGTCTTCGAGTGCGCCGGCGAGGACGAAGAGGAAGAGGAGGAGCGCGCCTTCTTCGGGGTGGCCGACGTATGCCGCGAGGATGGCGGCGACGGCCATGAGGACTTCGATGTCGAAGGCTTTTTGTTTGAGGGAGTCGGCGGCGGCTTTGAGGCCGTAGAGGAGGCCGATAGCGAGGGAGGCCCACTCGGGGATGTGGTAGGTGTTGAGGTGGAAGGCGGCGCGGAGGATGAAACCGAGGAGGAGGAGTGCACCAGCGAGGATGGCGGCGCGGAGTTGGACGCGTGGGGAGAAGAGGCGGTCCATGGGGGATGGTAGTGGTGGTGGGGAGCGCGAGGAGTGAAGAGCGAGAAGCGGAAACGGGAAAGGGGAGGAGTCGTTATCTCATTCGTCGTGTCAGGCGAACCATCACCCAGACACCCCCGAGTGCACACCACCCGGGGGAGGGAACGACCGCTGCAATTCTGAAGCCAACATCAAAGAACGGAAGATCGGGCTCCGCGGAGCCTCTCGGGTACCGTACCTGGTCGGGAAGTCCGTTCGTGGCGAACACCATCGCTGAGCCTTCTGCGAACCGGGAGCGAAAGTACATCTCGCGGGGACTCTGAAGTACTTCCTCAAGCCATTCCGAGGTGCCACCGGCGACATCCATCAGGCCCCACGGGCTCGTGACGCCCTCATAGGCACCCAGAGGGATGGTGTACGGGCTCGCGTCGAAGTGGAGGTCGCTCCAGCCTGCATTTGCCGTCGCAAACTCGCCGTTGGGATCCGGCCCGGGAGCGCCGCCGATCGGGCGTACACGCACGCCGGGAGGGCCATATGCGTACGGAGCGTCGCTGGAGTTGCTGTAGAGCCAGTAGTCGCCGGTGGTGCCGTCGGCATTTGGCTTGTTGGGATCCCAGTGGGCGGCCTTGATCCACTCGTCGAGCGAGGGGACGAAGTAGCGCGCGCCGGGGCTCCTGGCGACTTGATCGGTGTAGGTCACGCCGCCGGAAGAGCGGCCGAAGGTGCTCACGTCGTACGCGCCGCTGAGGAACGCTGAACGGTCGAGGCTCTTCCCGTTGTGCAGCCAGTTGCAGTAGATGGCACAGACCCGCCAGTCGACGCCGCCGGTGGGGAGCATCTCGTTGCCCGCGGGAACGCGCCAACGGCTGCCGCCGTTTTGTGCAGTTGTGCCGACTGCACCCCACTGCGTGGGCGCGAACATGTGCGGGATGCGGTCGTTCGCGGGGCGGTCCATCGCCGCGTTCATGAACTCGACCCACTGAGAGGTGGTTACTTCGAAACGGCCGATGCGGTATTCGTAGTCGACGCGGCCACGGTTGGTATTGGATCCGTCACCGATCCAGTTGGGATTGCTGATGTCGCCGATGGTGACGAAATCGATGCCGCTGATGGGGTCGACTTGCGCGAGGGCGGTGCCGCTGAGCAACATCATCATGGCGGTACTTGCGAAACTGTGTCTGCGCAGCATCAGCGTTCTCCTACGACGAGGGCCCATGAAGAGAGTGCCACACGGTGGCGGGTGGTGCCAGCAAAGTGGAGGAATAAGCGGGGCGGGAGGGAGATCCGGAGGGCGGGATGCCGAACGCGTCCCTATCCCTTAGTCTCGGGGGCTGTTGAAACCGCTTCGGTTTTGATGGGGTGAAGCAGAGGCATGCGTGTTGTGAGGGTAGATTGGTCGTCGGGTTGTTTACTCCTCTGCCCCTTGCGGGGCAGGAAGAAGTGTGCGGACTCGGTTCCACGGGTTGCGCTCCGCCCGCGAGGACGCGGGCTGCGCTGCACCCGTGGCGACATTCCTCGGCCCCGTTGGGGCCGGAAGAGGGGTGGTGAGGAGTACGTAAGACACAGCATAGAACGTTGTCGCTTTCCCAGGGCTCGCGCCGAAGCGGTTTCAGTGGCACCGGTTGGAGTGCTGCGTGGTGTGGGCGCGTTGTGGGATCGTTGGCACAATGAAGACGCGGCTGGAAGCCGCGTGGGGGTACTCAGCGGCAGAATGCCGCTGCCGCCGCGAGCACTGCGGTCGAAACGAGCGTACGGAAGCGATAGGACATCCAGAATCTCCTAGTCACTGCTCCACCCGCTCGCAGGATCGGGAAGGCGACGACGCCTTCGGGCGGCGAGCGTGAAAGCAGCAAGGAAGGGGAGGGCCGCACCCGGGCTTGGAATGACGGCGACCCACGCTTCGAACTCAGTGGGGCTCGTGCTCATGCGACCAGCGAACACCAGGCCGTCGGCGGAGACAGCGGTTACGCTCGTCAGGACCACTCCGACTGGAGCGTGAACGCCAGCTTCGGCCAGTACATCGGCGACCAACCGCATGCCCCGGTCCTCTTGCCAAACGAAGCCGCTCACCCCGCCGGGGAAAAACCCCATGCCGACCACCGTCGTGCCATCCGTGCTGATGCCGAGGGCCTCACTGTCGCGAAACGTCTGCGCTGGATCGAGAACGAGATAGGAATCATCCGGGCCCCACCGCATGGCTGTCGACCGGGCGTCCGAGGCCCGCGCCGCCATTCCAGCGACCCACTGGCCGTCCGGAGACACGGCACTGGCACGCTCGCTATTGCCGCGGGGACCCCGGAGGGATGTATACCCCCGCGCGTCGGTGTACCTCCAGCCGGTGTACCCAAACTCGCCACCGGCTTCACCCACGATGACCGAGCCGTCGAAGTTGGTGGCGAGTGCACTGGACTCGGATGCATACCCGGGCATGAGGGGGAGTTCCTCAAACCCAGCGGCCTCGCTCCACCTTGCCGCCCGTGATTCGATGTCCGGGGGTTGGATGACATCCACGACGCTACCAACGGCAACGAGGCCGTTGCCGCTGAGGCCGACCATCTGTGTGCCGTCATGGTCGGCATGACGGCCGCGATTCTGGATAGGGCCGCTGCCGAACTGAAGGGCGGTGACGAGGGTGTCGTTGCCGACAGCTACGCTGCCGTCTGCGGAGACGTCGTAGAGGATCGTCGATCTCATTCCCGGCCCGAGAGGGAACACCTGCCGGCCGCCGGAGTAGCTCCAACGCAGTGGCTGCGCGTACCGGAACTCCGGGTGGGGGGCAAAGCCGACCGCGGTCGTCCCGTCAGAACTAATCGCGCAGAGCTGGTCGTCGGTAACACCAGTTCGATAGAACCCCACCGGCGCCCGCTGCGCCCACGCCGCGTGCTCTGCTCCAACCACTCCACCCACAACCGCCATCAGAATCAGTGTGCGCAGCATCAGCGTTCTCCTACGACGAGGGCACATGAAGAGAGTGCCACACGGTGGGGGGTGGTGCCAGCAAAGTGGAGGAATAAGCGGGGCGGGCGGGAGATTCGGAGGCCTTGGGCCGAACACGTCCTGAACCGGGGGCCGACCTCGGGTGCCGTTGAAACTGCTTTGGGCTCAAAGGGGTGAACCAGAGGCATGCGTGTTGTGAGGATGGTTTGGTCGTCGGGTTGTTCACTCCTCTGCCCCTCGCGGGGCAGG
>VYLF01000188.1_pt1 | contig 24103 bp, 15 predicted proteins | sample 5114371 | NCBI WGS metagenome assembly VYLF01 (sample SAMN12291773, study PRJNA351875) | freshwater metagenome | isolation source: freshwater lake | place: USA: Michigan, Kent Lake | collected 2013-08-15 | reverse complement strand
GAGTTCGGCGGCGCGGCGGGTGACGTCGATGGTCTTGCGGCGGCGGTCCTGGTCGGCGGGGGTGGGGTTTTCGGGGAGGGGGGAGAGCTCGCGGAGCTCGGCGACGGTCTCGAGCATGGCTTCCGCGGCGAGGAGGCGGTTGCGGTCGTGGGTGATCTGCTCGATGTCGGCGAGGAGTTGTTTGATCTCGGGTGACTTGATGTAGGCGACGAGCGCGGCGGTGGAGACGCCGAGTTTCTTGGCGATCTCGGGGAGGGAAGGCTCGCGGGTGAGGAAGAGGGTGAGGAACGCGTCTTGATCGATGTGCTTGTTGTTCATGCCCCGAACATAACGGGGAGTGGGCGGGGATCAAGAGGGGAGCGACGCGCGACTTTTTCAAACTGACAGCAGTATGTCAGTTTGGGAGGGAGTTTCAGGGGGAAGCGTGGGGGGGGGAGTGGCGAAGTGGTCGAGTGGCGAAGTGCACGGTGGGGCGTGGTGGTTCGGGCGGGCGCTGTGGGTGGGAGGGGAGTGGCGAAGAAGTGGCGAAGTGGTCGAGTGGTCAAGTGCACGGTGGGGCGTGGTGGTTTGGAGGGGCGTTCTGGGCGCGTGGGGTAGTCAGTGGCTGACAGCCGCGGGCACGGCGGACCTACGATTTGGGCATGAACCGTTACGAGCAGTTTCAGGCGTATCGAACGAAGATGAACGCGCGGATCATGGGGGATGATGCGGAGCGTGGGGCGGCGGGGGGTGCGCGGGCGGATGGCTCGGTTGCGCAGGGTGGGACGCTGGTGACGAAGCGGTTTTTCCGGTTGGATGGGCAGACGTACGAGGAGGGAGCGCTCAGCGCGAAGACGAAGGAGTTGCTGGGGCTGACGGCGTCGGCGGTGCTGCGGTGCGATGACTGCATCGCGTACCACGTTGATCAGTGCGTGAAGGCGGGGTGCAGCGACGCGGAGATCTGGGAGGCGCTGGACGTGGCGCTGATCGTGGGGGGCTCGATCGTGATTCCGCACTTGCGGCGTGGGGTGGAGTTTTTGGATTTGTGCAGGGGGCAGGCTCACAAGGGCTGATGCGTGCGCGACTGCGGGGGAAAGCCCTGCAACGGAGGCGGGGGATGTACGGCGCGCGGCCGCTATGATGAAGTGACGGCTCGCCTGCACGGATCGGGCCGCGGAAAGCGGGGGCGATATGCGCTGCTTGATCCGTGCGTTCCAGGTAGTACCGGTGTGCGCTGCGACGATCGCGTCTGCGCAGGCGATTTTCGAGAGCCCGGCGTTGCCCGCTGGTGCCGAGGGTTCGGCGTGCGCGGGGGTGAACGGGGATGGCGCGGTGGTCGCGGGTACGGTGTGGGGGCCGGGTGGGCCGCGGGCGTTTGTGTGGACGCGGGGCGGGGGGACGAGTCCGGTGGGGGTGTTGCTGGGGGGTTGGGTGAGTTTCGGCGCGGGGGTGAGCGGCAACGGTGGTTCGCTGTCGCTCACGAGCGGCTCGCTGGCTGGCGATCGCGCGTGCCGGTGGAGCCTTGGGAGTGGGCTGGTGTCGCTCGGGACGTTGGCGGGGAAGTCGCAATCGAATGCGTACGACGCGAGCGGTGACGGGAGCGTGATCGTGGGCGGGTCGTGGTCGAGCGGAGATCAGGCTGATCTGCGCGCGTACGCGTGGAGCGAACTCGGAGGGATGCAGGCGATTGGAGTGCTTGCGGGCGGGGGTGACTCGTGCGCGTTGTCCGTGAGCGCGGACGGGGAGCGTGTGACGGGGTTCAGCGGGTCGAGCGCGGGGATGCGCGCGTATGTGTGGAGTGCCGCGGGTGGGATGGTGGATCTGGGCACACTGCCGGGGCACACGTTCTCGTGCGGCGCGGAGATCAGCGGGGATGGAGGGACGGTTGTCGGGTACTCGGGGAGTTTTGAGGGGGGAACAGAGGTGCACGCGGCGCGGTGGCGCGGCGGGGACGTGCGCGAACTCGGCATCACGAGCGGGTTCGGGTACTCGTACGCGCTCACGACGGACGCGACGGGGTCGGTGATCGGCGGTGGCGCGGATCACGATGTGTGCGGCGCGGATCCGCGGGCGTTTGTGTGGATCGAGTGGATGGGGATGATCGATCTGAACGAGTACCTGCCGACGGTGGGTGTAGATCTGCAGGGGTGGACGCTGCGCGAGGTCACGGGGCTTTCCGACGACGGAAGCGTGGCGGTGGGGAATGGTGTGCTTGATGGTGTTCAGCGCGGATGGCTGGTGACGGGGTTGACGTTCGCGCCGCCGCCGGCGTGCCCGTGGCAGATGGACGGGTGCTACTCGGACTACGACAACAGCGACGGTATCGACGGCGATGATGTGATCGCGTTCTTCGACGACTGGGACCGTGGGCTGCCGTGCGCGGATCTGGACGCGTCGGGCGCGGTTGATGGCGATGACGAGATTCTGTTCTTTGGTCAGTGGGACGCGGGCGGCGTGGGCTCGGCCGGGTGCTGATGGTTCAGCTTGGTCCGGCGGAATCACCGAAGAGCGGATCGTTCGCGATGCGCTTGCTGATCTTGCGGCGCGCGGACTGGAGCCAGAGCCAGGTGCGCGTGCCGGCGAGCCAGTCGGGGAGCTTCCATGCGGCGATCATGACGAAGAGCCCGAGCACGCCGAGGCCGCCGAAGAGCGCGAGGCGGAGTCGCGGCGAGTCCTGGAACTCGCTGGTGACGCGGTCGAAGGCGCGTGCGTACGCGATGGCGAGGTAGATGAGGCCGTTCACGAGGAACGGCTTCCATTGCTTGAGGACGCTGACGAAGCAGAGGATGATCGCGAGTGCCGCGACGGCGAGGAGCCAGACGAGCCATGCGCCGCCGAGGCGGGTGTGTTCGAGGGCGAGGAGCGCGCCGAGGAAGTGCGAGGGGATGACCCATCGGAGGAGGGACGAGAGGCGGTCGCGGGCGGCGGACCAGCGTCGGCCGAGGGTCGCGGCGGCGACGACGAGCGCGAAGCCGTTGCCCATGAAGGCGACGCCGCGGAGGGCGGTGTTGGTCGCGTCGGCGCCGGCGAACCATGCAGGGAATCGGTAGGTTTCGGGGGCGAACCAGGCCCAGGCGGCGAGGCCGATGAGGAGGGAGACGACGCCGGTGGTGAGGACGGGCCAACTGTCGTGGCGGCGGAGGTTCTGGCGACCGAGTTCGCGGGCGATGCTTTCTTCCTGGCCGCTGAGCCAGGTGCCGGCGGTGACGCCGATGGCGCCGAGGACGGCGAATCTGAAGCCGAGTTCGGCCCAGGTGGCGTCGCCGACTGGTTGCTTGAGGCCGTCGTCGACGAGGAAGTATGCGCCCCAGGTGAGTGTTGCCGCGGCTGCGCCGGTGAAGGTGAATGCGCCCGAGCCGGTGGCGAGTCGGAGGAGGAAGGAGGTGAGGGCCCAGACGCCGGTGATGGCGAGGAGCTGGAGGTTGAAGAGGCCGGGCGTGGCGATGAGTTCCATGTCTCCCATGCCGTTGCCGGCGGCGCTCAGCCAGCCGGTTTCGCGGAGCACGACCCAGAGGAGCGCGGGGGTGGCGAGTGAAGCGGTGATGAGGTAGCCGAGGGCGAAGCGGCGCGTCTGTCGGGAGTGGAGCCATGCGCCGAGCGCGTAGAGCGAGCCGGTGACGAGCGCGGGCGCGAGGATGCGCACGAGTGAACTGAGTTCGTCCCACGTGCGCCACAGGCCGATGGTGATGGCGAGGAGCGTCATCCATCCGCCGAGGTAGAGGCCCACCTGCGAGGTGGTGAGTTTGCGGCTGTCGATGATCCAGGGGGAGTCGGGGCGGAGCAGGCCGGTGAGTTGGCGGTACAGGGCGCGGGATTCCTCGCGGGTGATGAGGCCCTGCGATTCCCAGTGCTTTGCGCGCTCGAGCTGTTCCTCGATTTGTGCTTCGAATCTCGCGGCGAGCATGGTGGGGCGTGCGAGCACGGTCTCGCCGCGGATGTGGCGGCGGAGGTCTTCGCCCATTTCTTCGGCGTCGGCGTAGCGTTGCGCGGGTTCGCGTTCGAGGGCGGCGAGGCTGATGCGTTGGAGTCCGGCGGGGAGATCGGGCGCGAGCGATTCGGGAACGGGAGGGTCTGAGCCGCGTTGCAGGCGGAGGAGTTCGACGGGAGTGTCAGCGGCGTAGGGCGCGCGGTTGGTGAGGAGCTCGTAGAGGATGACGCCGAGGGAGTAGACGTCGCTGCGCGCGGAGGAGCGGGGCGGGTCTTCGAACTGTTCGGGCGCGGCGTACCCGGGCGTGCCGCCGGGGAGTTCGCCGCCGCCGGCGGTGCGGTGGGCCATGCCGAAGTCGACGATGACGGGCTCGCCGCGACGGTTGAGGAGGATGTTGCCGGGCTTGAGGTCGCGGTGGGTGAGGCCGGCGGCGTGCATGGCGGCGACGGCGTCGACGATTTGAACGAAGAGGCCGGTGCGTTGCTGGAGCGCGAGGCCTTTGACGGCGGCGCGAAGGTCGACGCCTTCGATCCACTCCATGACGAGGAACGGATGGTCGCCGTCGTCGAGCACGGCTTCGAGGACGCGGCAGAGGTGTGGGTGCGAGAGCCCGGCCATCGCGCGGGCCTCGTTCATGAGTTGGTCGCGGGTGGCGGCGTCGGAGGTGGTGGCGAGGAGTTTGACGGCGACGCGTCGGTTGAGGCGGGTGTCGGTGGCTTCGAAGACACGGCCCATGCCGCCTTCACCGGCGAGGCGTTCGAGGCGGTAGCGACCGGCGAGGAGGGTGCCGGCGAGCGGGGCGTGCGCGGGATCGCGCTGGGGGGTGTTCGGCCCGGGGTGGGTGGGGGCTTCGGAGGGAGTTAGGGGCACGGGGTCGGTCACTAGGGAAGGGTATGGGGAGGTCCGTATCGGCGGGCAGAAGTTAGCGAAGCGGGTAAGAATCTATGGCTGGGGGGAGGGTTCGGTACGCTTGAAAGGAAGAGATGAACGGATCCATCATCCATCGCACGATCGGGGGCATCGCGGGCACGTCGAACGACCCTGTGATGCCATCCCTGCGCGTCGCGCCGGCGACCGACCAGCAGCACAACACGCTGAGGCCGCGGCTGGTACCGCTGGCGTGTTGGAAGGTGGAGGATGTTCGGTTTGAGTTCGACAGCTCCTTTCCGCGTCCGGAGATCGGGCAGGAACTGCCGGCGTTGGGGGCGTTGATCGACCAGCACACGGTGGACGGGGTGAAGCCGCCGGTGTCGTTGTTCGGGCACGCGGACCCGGTGGGTGACGAGGAGTACAACAAGAAACTGAGCGGCCGCCGGGCGAAGGCGATGTACGCGTTGTTGTGTCGCGACGTCGACAAGTGGGAGGAGCTTTACACGCAGCCGCTCGGGGGGGACAACTGGCAGACGCTGCGCGCGGTCGACGTGATGCTGTATGCGGTCGGGTACGGCGCGAGCGTTGAGATGGTGAAGAAGTTCCAGAGCGACCACGGACTGACGAGCGACGGGGTGGTGGGGCCCAACACGCGGAAGGCGCTGTACCGCGCATATATGGATGCGTTGTGTCCCTTCACGGTGGAGAAGAAGGACTTTCTGGGCGGGGGCGTGGACGCGAAGGGGAAGGGGGATTACCAGGGGTGTTCGGAGTTCAATCCGCTCCTGGTGTTCTCGAAGGACGAGGAGAACCTGTACGCCTCGAATCCCAACAAGACCGCGCGCAACGAGGCGAACGCGCCGAATCGCCGCGTGCTTGCGTTGCTTTTCAGGCCGGGTGTGATGGTGACGCCGGACGCGTGGCCGTGTCCGCGCGCGGATGAAGGGTGCGCGGGGTGTCGCAAGCGGTTCTTCGTCGAGGGCGACGCTCGTCGCAGCCCGACGGATGAGCGGCGGTTTGCGCACGAGACGGACGACACGTTCGCGTGCCGGTTCTATCACATTCTGACGCACAGGTCGCCGTGCGAACGGCCGCTGGGCGACACCGGCGACCCGCGGGGGGACGCGGAGGGGAACGACGAGCCCGAGGTGATCGACATCGATCAGCTCGAGGAGCTCACGCGTGAGGACCTTGTTTCGCGTGGATTGATCGCGGAGGATGAGCCGGCGGTCGCTGCTGATGAGGCGCAACCGCAGGGCGTTCAGGGAGCGCAGGGGCTGGTCGGGGGAGCAAACCCCGGCAGCACGCTCGTTCCGATCACGCAGCCGAAGAAGAAGCCGGCGGGATTGCCGGCGATCCCGCCGCGACACGGCCCGGACAAGCCGGTGGTGGACATCGGTTATCTGAAGGATCTGAACGACGGGAAGTACGAGTGGAAGGGCGCGTACAAGGCGGACCGTTCGGGCTTTGCCGACGAGAAGCTGGACGGACTGCTGCAGCAGATCGGGAAGTGGTGGTTTGACGGGGGCCAGCAGCCGCTGGACACGACGAAGTTCGACGGGGGCGAGGGGTTTCGCCCGGTGGACGCTTCGGGTTCCGGTGGTGGGGACACGAACAGCAAGGACATCGAGGGGCTGCCGGCGTGGCTGCCGACGATGCAGGCGCGGCTGATCGGCGTGAGCAAGAAGGAGTTCAAGGGGGAGCTGAAGCCGTATCTGCAGGGGACGAACCGGTTGATCCAGGCGTTCCTGAACACGTGGGTCAAGACGTTGAACGGGGACGTCCACGCGAGTCTGGAGGAGTTCTTCTACCACGTGGGCAAGAGCGAGACGAACGGGCAGTCGTCGATTCTCGGCGGGTACACGGGCGCGGCGGACTGGTGCGCACAGGCCTCGTCGGGAGCGTTTGCGCGCGGGCTGTTCCGGTACGGAGTGGCGTTCGCGGCTGCCGCGGTGCCGGGCGTGAACGAGAGCGAGCAGACCAAGTATCCGATTCTGCTGACGAAGTTCAACGGCCGTTTCACCAAGTGGGCGCAGAAGACGGACAAGAATCGCAAGCTGGTGAACGTGATAAAGCCGGGGACGCCGGCCGAGCACAAGAGTTTGAAGCTGACACCGGGCGACATCATCACGATCGTGAACGGTGGACGATCGGGCCCGCTGAGCGGGCACGTGGCGACCGTGATCAAGCAGGTGCCCGCGAATCCCACGAGCGACGAGCCGGGAACGCTGTTGGACACCATCTACATTGTGTCGGGGAACGCCGGGGGCGCCGCGAACAAGGAAGGCTCGGTCCGCGTGGAGCAGATCCAGCGAGAGATGCCGCCGGCGGCGGAGGATTACAACTACGAGGAGATCGCGGGCGTATCCAACAGCTACGGGATCGCGAAGTCACGGATTCCGCAGCTCGAGAAGGAGATCGCGATTCTCGACATCGCGATACCGCTGCTGAAGCTGAAGCAGGCTCCGGCGGATGAGATCGCGGCCCGTGAAGCCGAGCGGGACAAGAAGAACAAGGAACTCGCGGAGCAGAAGATCAAGATGGAGACGGCGGTCAAGAAGGCGGAGGAGAAGAACCTGCCCCTGAACCGCGAGGACAGCCGTTTCAAGTCGGGCAAGCACGCGCCCAAGGACCGCGGGCGATCGTGGCTCGTGAGCTTCTATCGCTCGGGCAGACTCGACGCCAAGAACCGGCGGCAGGAGATTCTCGCGGGCGGCGACTCGGAGATGCAGTCGGGCAAGCGCCTCGATGAGATGACCGAGAAGCCCAAGGAGTGGGACCCGCAATGACACGCTACACCGTCAATCAAGGCGACCACCTGACGTCCATCGCGGATTCCTTTGGTTTCCGCGACTACGCGGTGATCTGGAATCATCCGGAGAACGCGGGAGTGAAGGAACTGCGGGGCGACCCGAACGTGATCGCGCCGGGCGATGAGCTCGTGATCCCCGATCCGCAGACCAAGGAAGAGTCGTGCGCGACGGAGAAGCTGCACCGCTTCCGCGTGCACACGCGCCAGCTCAAGCTGCGCCTGCGGCTGCTGGACGTGAACGATGAGCCGCTTTCTGATCTTCCGTGCACGCTGTGCGTCGAGAACAACACGTACGAGACGAAGTCGGATGCGGACGGGTACGTGGAGACGGTGATTCCGCCAAGCGCGGAGCTGGGGTGGATCCGCGCGAGCGACGCGTCGCGTGGGGTTGCGCTGGACGAGCGGTTCGCGATCGGGCACCTGGATCCGATCGAGATGATGACGGGCGTGGCGACGCGGCTGTCGCACCTTGGGTACGACGTGGGCGAGGATCTCGATGCGCCCGACGCGGATCTGCTGCTGCTGGCGATCGAGGAGTTTCAGTGCGACAACGACCTCGACGTGACGGGGGAGGCCGACGATCCGACCCGTGCGAAGCTCTTGGAGCTGCACGGCGCGTGAGCGGCTGAAACGGGCTGAAACACCGGTTGGGAGCGGTTACATCGGGCCTTGCGGGGGTGGTTGGTGTGATTTGGTGAACCCCGGCGGCTTTCCGATTCGTGCGCCGTCCCCTACAGTTGCGGGCACGAACCGAAACCGACTTCCCGGAGACACCGCCATGGCGATCAACGTTCGCGAGATCCTCGGACCCGATGCCGACAAGCTGCTGGGCTACGAGAGCAAGACCGTCAACAAGAGCAAGCTGCACCTACCCGGCCCCGACTTCGTGGACCGCGTGCTCGGCCCGAGCGACCGCCCGGTGTCGGTGCTGCGGAACTTCCAGACGATCATGAACACCGGCCGCCTCGCGGGCACCGGGTTCGTGAGCATTCTGCCCGTCGATCAGGGCATCGAGCACTCCGCGGGCGCGAGCTTCGCGCCGAATCCGGAGTACTTCGATCCCGAGAACATCGTGAAGCTGGCCATCGAAGGCGGCTGCAACGCCGTGGCGAGCACGCTCGGTGTGCTGGGCTCCGTGGCCCGCAAGTACGCCCACAAGATTCCGTTGCTCGTGAAGTTCAACCACAACGAGATGCTGACCTACCCGAACATCTTCAAGCAGAGCTATTTCGGCAGCATCCGCCAGTGCTACGAGATGGGCGCGATGGCCGTGGGCGCCACCGTGTACTTCGGCAGCGAGGACAGCCGCGAGGAGATCGCGTACGTCAGCGATATGTTCGAGGAGGCGCACTCCTACGGCATGGTCACCGTGCTCTGGTGCTACACGCGGAACAACGCGTTCAAGATCAAGGGCGCGGACGGCAAGAGCGTTGATTACCACGCTTCGGCCGATCTCACGGGCCAGGCCAACCACCTCGGCGTGACCATCAAGGCCGACATCATCAAGCAGAAGCTCCCCACCAACAACGGCGGCTACGCGGCCCTCAACAGCGGCGGCAGCAGCTACGGCAAGTGGGACAAGCGCGTGTACACCAACCTCTGCGGCAGCGACGAGGCCGGCAACGGTGGCCACCCGATCGACCTCTGCCGTTACCAGATCCTCAACAACTACATGGGTCGCGCCCCCCTCATCAACTCCGGCGGCGAGAGCAAGGGCGCCGGCGACCTCCAGGAAGCCGTGTACACCGCCGTCGTCAACAAGCGGGCCGGCGGCATGGGCCTTATCTCCGGTCGCAAGGCCTTCCAGAAGTCCATGAAGGACGGCGCGGCGCTCCTGCACGCCGTGCAGGACGTCTACCTCGACAAGGGCGTCACCGTCGCCTGAGTCCCGGCCTCGCCGGATCGATGGAATCACCCCGCGGCCCTCGCACCACGCGAGGGCCGTTTCGTTTTTCGTCGGTGCTCAGCAGCCGCTGTCCCACGCGCCGAAGAAGACGATCACGTCGTCGGCGTCGACGCCGTTGCTCCCGTCGACGTCCGCCGCGGCATCGCCCGTGTCCCACGCGCTGAAGAACGCGATGACGTCGTCGCTGTCGTCGTCGCCGTCGCGGTCGAAGTCACCTATGCACAGGGGTGCGCGGTCGCTGCGCCACGCGCGGACGCCGTTGAGGTCCGCCATCACCAGCGTGCCGTCCGACGCGAGCGCGGGACCGCCGTTGTTCTGGTTCACCAGGTTCACGGTGAACAGCAGTTGCGACAGGTCCTGCGAGAACGCCCAGAGGCGACCGTTGGTGGTGGGGGAGTTGGCCCAGCCGTTGGAGACGTACACGATGCCGCTGGCGTCTACGGCCGTCTTTGCCGAGAGATTCGGCGAGCCGAGCGGGCTGAGCACGCCCGCGCTGTCGACCACCGAGCCGTCCACGGGGCTGAGGCGCACGAAGGAGTTGTCCTGAAGGAAGGTGTAGATCGAACCATCGGGACCGATGCCGTGTTCGTGGCTCGTCGTCCAGCGGACGGGTCTGTTCCACGCCTGCGCGAGCGAGACGCCGGTGTCGTTGAAGGCGAACAGGTTGTCGAAGGGCGGGTTGTTCTGCGAACGCGCGAAGTAGACGCGTGAGCCGTCGGGGGAGAGAAATGGCGAGTTCTGGGCGGTGAACCCCGCCATCACCGAGCTCTGGTAGAGCAACTGTCCCGTTGCGATGTTCAGCTTCTTCACCACGTGGCCGCCGGACACCGCGTCCACGATGAACACGGCGTCGGCGGTTGCCGCGGCACCGCAGTTGCCGCTGACGGAGGCGAGGCGCGCCACCCGCCACGCGGTGGTGCCGTCGGTGGCGCGGATGCGCGTCACGTTGCGGAAATCGGCGACAATGAGGTCGCCGTTGGGCGCGAAGACCACGCCGTCGTACGCGCCCGCGGTGGTGCGGTCCTGGCTCTGCCAGCGGATCGCGCCGGTCGTGGCCTCCAGCGCGTACATCACCTGCGAGACACTCGCGCCGTTGCCCGAGCGCGACGCGTACACCGCGCCGTCGCGGCAGCCGGCGATCCACGCGATCCAGTCCTGCGACGTGTTGCCGCTGAAGGGCAGCGTCATCCGCCAGCGCTCCGCGCCTGTCACCAGGTCCCAGCACACCACCGCGTCGTTCGCCGCGCCGCCGTTGGTTGGGAACCCGGTCTCGCGCACGGCGAAGACGCGGTCCGCCATGGTGACGGGGGCCCAGGCGATCACGGCGCCGCTGTTCACCGTCCAGCGGAGGTCACCGGAACTGACCGGGCCGAGCGCGTCGCTCAGGCCGTTTCTCGCGGCATTGCCGCCGGAGTTGGACCAGTCCTGCGCGTGGGTCTGCGGGCAGAGCGGGGCGAGGGCACAGACAAACGGGAGCAACGGATGGACTCGGGGCATGGTGGGTTCCTCGGTGGTGGGCGCGGGATCGTACCAGCGCGTGCAAGCCCCCCTCGGGTCGTAGTTTGGTCTATGTACGGATCAAACAGACACAATCCGCATCACAACGGCTTGACGCGGGGGCCGGTCGGTGGGATACTGAAAGCGTTTACAGTACCTCTCACATCGGGGTCCCTTCGGGGGGAGTTGGATACGTATGCTCGGCAACACCTACGGCAGCTTCACCGACGGCGGACGCGCGTTCCGGATCACCAACCCGGCCACGCCCATGCCTTGGATCAACGTCATCAGCAACGGCCGCTTCGGCCTCACCATCTCCCAAAATGGTGGCGGGTTCTCCTTCTACGACGATGCGCAGCACTGCGTCATCACCCGGTGGGAGATGGACCTCATCCGCGATTGCTCGGGCAAGTTCCTCTACCTCATGGACACGGCCTCCGGCGAGGTTTGGTCGGTTGCTCCGACCCCCACGGGCTGCACCCACGACGAGTACTCCTGCACGCACGAGATCGGTGCGACCACGTTCAACACGCTCAAGTCCGGCATCCGCGCCAAGTGGACCCTCTCCGTCGCCCCCGATTGCGGCGCGGAGATCTGGCTCCTTGAACTCACCAACACCGGCACCACCCCGCGATCCATCCGCGCCTGCTCGTACCTCGAGTGGTGCTGCGGCGTCGCACCCGACACCAAGCGCGAGTTTCACCGTCTCTTCATCGAGACCACGCACGACACCAAGCGCGACGCCATCTTCGCCACCAAGAACATGTGGGACATCCCGCCCAAGAGCGAGAAGGACCACTGGAATCAGCACTGGCCATACGCCGCGGCACACACCGCGCGCGGGCCGTTCACCGCGAAGATGGCCCAGGCCGACAAGGAGGCCTTCATCGGCCGTTACGGCACGACCGCGCGGCCGAAGGGGCTGGTGGCGGGGTCGACGGTGGGGGGCTTCGGGCGGTTTGCGGACCAGTGCGCGGCGATGGGCGGGGATCTGACGCTCGCGCCGGGCGCGACGGTGAAGCTGCACTTTGTCATCGCGATCGGCCAGAACATCGCGGAGGCGGGCGGGATCATCGACCGCTTCGGGACCTTCGAGGCCGCGGAAGCCGCGGTTGATCGGACGCGTTCGGAGTGGCTGGCGCGGGTGCAGTCGACGAAGGTGGCGACGGAGAGCGACGAGTTCAACCTGTTGAACAACTACTGGCTGCCGTACCAGGCGATCAGCGGGCGGCTGTGGGGGCGGACGGGGCATTACCAGCAGTCGGGCGCGTTCGGGTTCCGCGATCAGTTGCAGGACACGCACGTGTGGCTGCCGATCGACCCGAAGCGCTGCATCGAGCACATCTGGTACGCGGCGACGCGGCAGTTCGAGGACGGCAGCGTGAACCACTGGTGGCACGCGCTCGCGGACTTCGGCAACCACACCGCGTGCAGCGACGATTACCTGTGGCTCCCGTTCCTGACGTCGAGCTACATCAAGGAAACCGGCGACTTCGCGTGCCTGGACAAGGTGATCCCCTTCAAGAACGGCGGCTTCCGCGCGCCGCGCAAGGGCGAGCCCACCAGCGGCACGCTGACCGAGCACTGTAAGCGTTCGATCGCGCGGGCCTTCTCGCGTCTGAGCGAGCGCGGGCTGCCGCACATCGGCTCGTGCGACTGGAACGACGGCCTCTCCGCGATGGGTATCGAGGAGAAGGGCGAGAGCGTGTGGCTGGCGATGTTCCTCTGCCAGGTGCTGGCTGAGTTTGGCGCGATCCTGGAGAAGACCGGCCACGAGGCCGACGCCCGCGAGTACGCGAAGAAGCGGCACGACCTGATCGCCGCGATCAACCAGCACGCGTGGGACGGCGAGTACTACCGCTGCGCCACCAAGGACAGCGGCGAGTGGATCGGTGCATCGAGCTGCGCCGAAGGGAAGATCCACCTGAATCCGCAGACGTGGTCGATCCTCGCCGACATCGCCGACGACAACCGCGCGGCCCTCGCGTGGAGCAGCGCGAAGAGCCGGCTCATGATGCCGTACGGCCCGCTCCTGCTGGCCCCGGCCTACACCGTGCCCGATCGTGACATCGGGTACATCACGCGGTACTCCCCCGGCAGCCGCGAGAACGGCGGCGTCTACATGCACGCGGCGACCTGGGCCCTGATGGCCGCGTGCAAGCGCAAGGACGTCGAGACCGCCGGACGCATCTGGAAGTCGATCTCCCCGGCGGCGCGCGGTCAGAAGGCCGAGAGCTACTTCGCCGAGCCCTACGTGATGCCCGGCAACGTCGACGGTCCCCTCTCCACTACCCCCGGCCGCGCCGGGTGGACGTGGTACACGGGTTCCGCGGCATGGACGAACAAGGTGGCGATGGAGTGGGTGCTGGGCATCCGCCCGACGCTCAAGGGCCTCGAGATCGACCCCTGCCCGCCGCGCGAACTCGGCGAGGTGCGGGTGGAACGTGCGTGGCGCGGGGTGCGTATCAAGGTGAGCTTCGATGCCAAGGATTTCGAGGCCGGCATGAAGCCGGTGCTCACGATCAACGGTGCGCCCATCAAGGGCAACGTCATCGAAGAGGCCGCGGCACACGCCGCCGCGGGCGCGGATCGGGTTTTGGATGTGGGCGTGACGTGGGGGCAGGTGGATCAAGGAGCCGTCGCCGGGAAGCAAGCGACGGGCGCCGGGGTCCGGGCCGGTTGAATCACTCGGGCGCAGGGTTGCGTCCGAACGAGAAGGGCAGGTGCGGCAATGAGAAAGACACGTGCATTCACGCTGATCGAACTGCTTGTGGTCATTGCGATCATTGCGATGTTGATCAGCATTTTGCTCCCCGCGCTGGGACAGTCACGAAAGACAGCCTGGAACGTCCTGTGCCAGGCCAACCTGCGTCAGACCGGCGCTGCGATCCAGATGTATCTCGACGAACAACGCGACCCGCAATGGATGACGCTGCGAGCGGAGGACAACCCGAACGACGATCTCGATGCCGTAGGCTTTCTGTATCAGGTCGCCGTTGTGCGTGCGCTGCAACCCTACTTGGGCAATGCCGGAAACAAACCGTTCGAGTGCGCCGCCGCCAAGGGTATCGCGAGCGTGCGCGACCCGGCGAACATCAATTATCTCCTGATCAATGGCGGGCGCATCTTCGTCGGACGGGAGGACAGCCAAGGCCGGCTTGATGTCAGCCCGGTTTCGAGCGAGCCGTGGACGATGTGGACCGAGTATTGGTTCAACGATTCGGCGATCACGCTCGGCACCAGCACTCGCCCCGCGTCGGGCGTGTCGAGCCGAAAGATCCGGCTGATCAAGCATCCCTCCCAAGTCGTCTGGGCAACCGACGCACTCGATGAGTTCCCGCGGCATCAGAATCGACCGAGCTCCCGCCGCGGATCCCCGGGCGAGCCGAACACGCCCTCGCTCGGGCTCAACAACTTCCTTTTCGGCGATCAGAGCATCCGGATGATTCAGATCAGCGATTACCGCCCGCCGGAAGCTCGTGATATCTACGGTGCGGCTGGCCCGTTCTACAACTGGGGCCACGCGTACGGTTCCAATCATTGAAACGGCCTGTCGGAGTGGTACACAAGTGCGCGAGCTTCTTTCTCAAAAGCCCTGGGTTGGTATCGTCCTCGTGATCGCGCTGCTTGGTGGCACAATCGCGATTCTGACCCGGAGCGGCACCGACGATCCTTACTCGACTGAACGGCTCACACAGGATGTCACGATCGTCTTCTCGGATACTGGTGAGGAGATCCAGATGCCGCGCGGCCGCTTCGAGGTTGTCTTGTGGGAGCGTCAAGGTCAGATTAACCCCGCCGAGGGAATCCCCAATCCGAAGACCGGCAAGTTGACCGGATTCCCGAAGAAGAAAGCCGAGTGGGATGAGGTTGTCACAAGGATCAACGCGGAGAAGGCGAAGAAACGATAACCTCTGCGACTGTTCCCGCACCCGCGCCGAAGTAAACCACGTGCTTCCTCAACCCGCGCGACCTCGCGCGGGTTTTTCGTGCGCGGGTGTCGTTACTCGCCGTCCGCTTTCGACTCTTGATTCGGGGCCGCATCCTTAATCCCCGCGATCTCCGCGGCGAGTTCTTGCATCCTCCGCACCGCTCCATCCGCGGGCGTGGGCCACTGCTTCTTCTGCCAGTTCGGCGTGTTCCAGTAGCTGCGGCCCCAGCGGTCCTTCACGTCGACCGGAAGCCCCACGGGTGATCGTCCGGTGAGCACCGCGAAGTGCACGCACGCCACGAAGTACTTCCCGTACGGGTTCGTGTGGATCTCGTCGTCGAAGAAGTCCTCGATCTTCGCGAACCCGGGGACCTCGCCCCGCGTCGCGGCATCGGCGAGCAGGCCCAACCCGCGTGCCGCGGGAATGAGCGTGACGCTCGCATCCACCTTCTCGGCGCTGAGGTCCTTCGCGAGATCGGCGACCAGTTGGTCCCACATCGGGGCGTCCTTGTCGATCCGCTCGCGCCACGTGAACTCGCGCGTCTCCGCCTTGTCGTACGCGCATCCCTCCGGCGTGCCGCTCCGCGTGCAGTGCCAGGGCTCGTAGATCAGCACGCGCACGCCCGGCGACTTCGCCGCCGCCTCCCGCGCGAACCGTGCGGCATAGTCGCGCGTCTCCGGCATCAGCGACACCCCGCGCGGCACGCTGTCCACCATCACCAACGCGTCCCACCCGCCCTTCGCGAACTCCTCGAAGTACGCGCCCCGGAACTGCGGCTCGAGCGGCGCCCGCTTCTCCTTCGCGCGGTCCCGCTCCTCCCACTGCCACCGCAGCGGCGCGCCCGGGATGAACTGCTCCTTGAACCGAAACGGCACCAGCCCGCCGGGTGCATCGGCGTCCTGCCGCTCGCTCTCCGCGGCCCACAGGCCCGCGACCATGTCCGGGATGTCGCTGTTCAGGCTGTGCCCGATGGCGAAGACGTCGAAGCGCCCATCGGCCGGTGGCTCGTGGGCGCCTCTCGCCGCGACCTCTCCCGCGCCGACCAACCCGCACACCACCAGGGCCATCACGCTCGCGCCGTACACCATCGCATCGCCTCCTGTTTCGCCGAGTGTACAAACAGAAAAGCCCGAGGCGTTGCCCCGGGCTTCTTGGTGTGCGTGAATGAACTCTCGCCCCGTCGGTGCGTCGGCTTAGGCCGTCTGGGCGTTCAGCCCGCGGACGCTGCCCTGCCGCAGCTTGAGCGCGGGGCCCTCGTCCGCCTTCTCGGCGTCGGCGAACTCTTCGCCGAAGCGGAACAGACGGAAGCTGTTGCCGATTACGAAGACGTCGCCCGCGAAGTGGTACAGCGCGGCGAGGGGCAGCGCGAAGTTACCGATCTGACGCGTGAACATGGCCGCCAGCACCAGGCCGACCACCGCGATGATGATGCTCGCCGCGATGTTCTGCGAGATGATCCCGCGCGTCCGGCGGGAGAGTTCGATCAGGAACGGGATCCGCGAGAGATCGTCGTTCATCAGGGCCACGCCCGCCGAGTTCGCGGCAACGTCGGAGCCCGAAAGCCCCATCGCCACGCCGACGTCGGCCGCCGCGAGCGAAGGACCGTCGTTGATGCCGTCGCCGACCATCAGCGTGCGGTAGCCGGCCTTGACCAGTCCCTTGATCTGCTCGTGCTTCTCTTCGGGGAGGCACTCGGCCTCGATCATGTCCACGCCGATCGTCTGACCCACGCGGGTCGCCACGCTGACGCGGTCGCCGGTGAAGATCGCGATATTCCGGACGCCCAGCTCACGCAGGCGGCTGATGACCGTCTTCGTGTGCGGACGGACGGTGTCCTCGAGGCCCACGGCGCCCAAGTACCGGTTGCCGCACATCACGTGCACGCTCGACATGCCTTCGATCCGCTGCTCAACCTGGGCCACCTCGGCCTTGATCGACGGGTTCAGCTCGACCAGCCACGATGCCCGACCCGCGCAGATCTCTCCCATGGAAGACTTCGCGCGAACCCCGCGGCCGTGAACTTCTTCGGTCTCACCCGCCGCTTCGATCGCGACGCGAGCGGCCCGCGCCGTCGTCAGAATCGACTGCGCCAGCGGGTGGTTGCTGCTCTGCTCGGCGTTCGCCGCGGCGGTCAGCAACTCCGCACCTTCAACACCCGTCGCGGGGGCGAGCTTGGTCACCTGGAACCGGCCGGTCGTGATCGTTCCCGTCTTGTCGAGGACCACCGCCGTCACGTTGCCCGCGCTCTCGAGGTACGACGGACGCTTGATCATGATGCCCAGCCGGGCCGCTGCGGCGAAGGCCGCCAGCATCGCCGAGGGCGACGCCAACAGCAACGCGCTCGGGCACGCGACCACGAGGATCGAAACCGCGGTTTCCGCGGCCTTGTCCTTCATCGCCGGCGTGCGCGACATCAGGAACCACGTCACCGCCGCCACGCTGAGCACCACCGGCACGAAGAACCGGGAGACCTGCTCGATGAGCATCTGGCGCGGGGTCTTGCTCTGCTCGGCCTCGCGGATCAGCTGCATCACCTTGCCGATCGTCGTGTCCTGCCCGACCTGCGTGACCGAGATATCGATGTTGCCCGAGAGGTTCGACGTACCCGCGTACACGGGATCACCAACCGAGACCTCGATCGGAGCCGCTTCGCCCGTCAGCGAGGCCTGGTTCAGCGTCGTCCTGCCGACGGCAACCCGGCCGTCCACGGGGAGGTTTTCGCCGGCGCGGACGCGGACCAGATCGCCGACCTTGATCTCGCGGATGTGAACCTCGACCTCCTGCCCGCCCTGCACGCGACGCGCGACCTGCGGCGTCAGCTGCACGAGCTGGGAGATCGCTCGCTCAGCGCCGCTCGCTGTGCGGCGAACGATCTGACCGACGACGACGAGGATGAAGGCCAGCCAACCCGCGACTTCGAACTCGCCGCTCGCGATTGCCGCGAGGATGGCGAGCGCCGCCAGCGAGGAACTCGAAACCCGTCCGCCCCAGACTTCCGTGAGCGCCGCGCGGAACAGCGGCACGCCCAGCAGCACCGAGCCCAGCATGGCCGGGAGCTTGATGATCATGGGGTCGTTCACCCCGAGCAGCCGCGACACGGAGGTCGTCAGCACCAGCATGCCGCCGGCGAGGATCCAGACGATCTGCCGCTCGATCGCCACCTCGTGGTGCGAGCAGCACATCGGATCGTTGGGATCGTGCACGTGGTCGTGTGCCGCGGACTGCTTCTGATCGTGGGAATGGTCGTGAGAGTGGGCGTGAGCCATGAAGCGCTCCGAGGAGAATCCTGTTCGTGAACCTACACCTGCCGACACCAACGGACGAGAACCGCCCGCTTCCCCCCGCCAGTCCTCCCCCCCGATCCCCCAGCCAAACCCCTCGACTCCTTGAGGGGCGTAACGGTAGCCCGCACCCAACCCGCGGGGCTCACGTACCATACGCGAAACCCCGCCCCCTTGTTCGCCGACCCACCACCATGCCCGACCCTTCTCTTCCAAACTCCCCCTCCCCCTCCCCTGCCCCCGCCGGTCGCGCCAAGAGCGTCGCCATCCTCGGCCTCGGCCAGATGGGACTCGTCTGCGCCGCCATGCTCGCCGGGCGCGACCGCACCGGCGAGATCCCCCGCGTCACCATGTGGGGCCACAGCCCCGACGAAGCCGGCCGACTTGCGCAAACAAGGTCCAGCTCGCGACTTGCGGGCTTCGTCCTCCCCCCCTCCGTCCGCATCTCCCTCAAGGACGCCGAAGCCCTCGAAGGGGCCGACCTCATCGTCTCCGCCATCCCCGTCCAGCACATCCGCGAGGTCTGGACCCGCCTCGGCCGCCATGCCCTCCCCACAGCGGGGGTGGTCTCTGTCGCCAAGGGCATCGAGAACTCCACCCTCCTCCGCCCCTCCCAGATCATCGCCCAGGTCCTCCGCGACATCAAAGTAGATAACCCCGACGTCCGCCCCCGCCCCATAGGCGTCCTCTCCGGTCCCACCATCGCCGCCGAACTCGCCCGCTGCCTTCCCGCCGCCATGATCGCCGCCAGCGACGACCCGGCCTTTGCCGCCCGGATCCAACAGACCTTCGCCACCTCGTGGATGCGGGTCTACACCAACCCCGACGTCCTCGGGGTCGAGCTCGCCGGGGCGGTGAAGAACGTCATCGCGATCGCCGCGGGCGTGGTCGATGGTCTTCAGGCCGGCAACAACGCCAAGTCGGCCCTCCTGGCGCGGGGACTGGCCGAGATCGCTCGTCTCGGGTTGGCCATGGGGGCCTCCCCCGACACCTTCTTCGGGGTCGCGGGGGTGGGGGACCTGGCCACCAGTTGCTTTAGCCGCGAGGGCCGTAACCGCAGCTGCGGCGAGGCATTAGGAAAGGGCCAGAAGCTCGAGGCCTATCTCGCCAGCTCCCCGTACGTGGTGGAAGGGGTGGCCACCTGCAAGAGCGTGGTCGAACTCGCCGCCAAGTACCGGGTCGAGATGCCCATCGCCGCCGCGGTCCACTCCATCCTCTTCGAGGCGGTCGACCCCATCGAGGCGATCGGGCAGCTGATGTCCCGGGAGCAAAAGGCCGAACGGGTCGGTTGACGGGGGTACCTTCTTTCTCTAAGATGGAAACCGAACAAGATCCTATCTTGGCCGCGAGGCTTGGTGGGGCATTGTGCCGGGCACTTTGTCGATCCCGTTTTTCCGTCCGCCGTCCGCAACGCCCGATGGAGGAATCAGCGCGAAGTTCTGTGTAACGGATCCGATCAAAGAACGAACAAGTTCGGGAATTCCCGCTCTGCCGAACCCCGGACCCGCCTCGCTCGTCTCACCTGTCTCTATGCTGTCCCGGAGGACCCCATGAAGCTCTCGCCCGCCATCCTGATTCTCGTCGCCGGGTTGCTCGCCATCCTCCCCCAGGTCGCCGTTGCGCAGAACGCGCTGGGCGATGGCCGGGGTCTTGAGAAGGACATGCGCAAGGGCGGCACCGGAAACACCCCCCGCAAGAACTTCCGCGAGGAGGTCGCCCGCCGAAACGCCCTCGTCACCGGTCAGATCGGTGGCGGCAAGGCCTTCCGAGGCTCGGCGGGGTACACGGCTCCTACCGACTTCCGGGGGGCGACCGCCGGTGACAGCACCTTCGCGTTCCGTCGTGACTCGATGTCGTCCAAGACCGTGACCTCCTCGGTTCGCGGGACCGATTCCCTTCGCTACATGTACACCTTCTCCACCGGCAACGCCCGCTCCCTCGACCGCCTCACCGACAAACCCATCGACGCCAGCATCTCCGGTGCGAGCTCCGACAACGCCGAGCGGCGCGGGCTTGTCACCCCAGACCAGGGCGCACTCCGCTCGTCATCCCTCTACTCCGCCAACCGCGACCTGCGCCCCGCCTTCGTCGGCTACCGCCAGGCCCAGAGCGGAGTCGAGACCATCGCGGCATCCTCACTCTTGGGCGTGAAGTACATCCCGGCGGCAGAGACCAAGCGGGAACGCCCCGCCAACTCCGCCGCCGCCGGCAGCGCCGCCGCGATCTCCGCGCAGGCCACGCCCGTGAACTACCGGTCCGCCTACGAAGGCGTCACGACCAAGCTGGACCTCTTCGCGGGCAACCCGGGAACCCCCAAGCCCGCGGCCGAGTCGCCCACCGAACCGACGAAGCCGGTCGAGCCCGCGAACCCCGACCCCACGGCTCTTCCGACCCCGGGTGACGCCGCCTCCGATCAGACCGAGAAGCCCGAATGGCGCAGCCGCCTCGACGAGCTCAGCGAGCGCTTCGGATCCACCGAGGTCAAGTCCTCGGCTCGCGATGACGCCGACCTCATGCACGCCACCGATCGCAAGCCCACGGAGTACGTCCCCGGGTCCTGGCGAAACGCCGTCAAGAACCGCGACGACGCCCGCGACCAGCCCAAGCTCGAGATCGACGAGCGCACGCTCGGCATCATCCGCGCGGCGGGCGGCACCTTGGGCAAACTCGGATTCGGCGAGGGGATCATCGACGACCCCTTCGAACTCCACATGCGCCAGGGCCAGCGCCTCCTGCAGGACGGTGTCTACTTCAGCGCCGAGGAGCGGTTCTCACGGGCCCTCTCGTACAAGGCCGGCGACCCGATGGCGATGGTCGGTCGCATCCACGCGCAGATCGGCGCGGGCCTACATGTCTCCGCCGCGCTCAACCTCCAGGAACTGCTCGTCAACCGCCCGGAACTCATCGCGGTCCGCTACATCGGTGGTTCGATACCCTCCGTGCCCCGACTCAAGACCCAGGCCGACGCGCTCCGCGAGCGCCTCGACGACGCCCGCCGCATGGGAGTCGAGCCCAACCGCGAGACCGCGCTCCTCCTCGCGTACGTCGGCTACCAGGCGGAACTGACCGCCGACATCGCGCCCAGCCTCGACGCCTACGAGCGCGGTGGCAGCACCGCCGAACAGAACCTCGCGGCGGTCCTCCGTGAAATCTGGCTCAAGCCCCCCGCGGCACCCCTCGCCCCGATCGAACCCCCCGCCGAAGCGCCCGTCGAGCAACCCGCCCCAACGCCCGCGCCCCAGGAACCCTCCAAGTAGGATCGAGTCACCTCGTTGAGCACCGCTTCATCTTCCAACTCCGGCAACTCCTCGGGCCCCCGTACGGGGATCTTCGCGATCCCCAAGACCGTCACCAACGCCGCCCGCGTCTCCATCATCGACTTCCTCACCGACGGCTCGCTCGCGGCATTCTGCTCCGAAGTCACCGCCCTCACCGGTGTCGTGGTGCAGCTCCGCGACACGCGCGGCCATGTAATCGTGAAGCGAGAGGTCACCCGCCCCGACGAGCCCGCCTGGGCCGCCGTCCCCGTCGCCGAAGCCCCCGATGTCGGCACCGACGTCACGACAGTCCCGCTCATCGTCGCCGGCAACACCATCGGGTCCTTCGTCGTCGGCGAGGGCAAGCCCAAGCTCGCGAAGGCGGACGCACGTCAGCGGCTGGAGCGCACGGTCGGCATGCTCGCGAAGGCCGCCTCCGAACTCTGCCAGCACGACCTCGAACTCAAGCACCGCGTCAAGGAACTCGCCGCGCTGACCCGCATGAGCTCCGTCCTCGTCCGCGCCACCAGCCCGCAGCGCGTGCTGGACGTCGCGCTCGAGAGCGCGCTCGAAGTCCTCGGGCTCGACGCCGGTTCGGTGGTGCTCCTCGCGGAAGACTCCGAGGGCACCCTCGCGACCAACGAGGAAGACCTCGTCCACATGACCTCGCGCAACCTCTCGCGCGAGTGGCTCGAGAGCCCGCTCCCGCTGAGCAAGGACCGCCTCTTTGACCGCGAAGCCCTCGCGGGCAAGGTGGTCGTTTCGGACGACATCGCCCGCGACGACCGCATCCTGATCCGCGACCGCGCCGCCGCGGAAGGCCTCGGCGCCGCCATCCACGCCGGCCTGGTCTTCCAGAACCGCCCGCTCGGCGTCATCCGACTCTACTCGCGCACGCCGCGATCGTTCGACGAGTGGGACCGCCACACGGTCGCCTCGCTCGCGCAGCAGGCCGCCGCCGCGCTCGAACAGGCCCGCCTGCTCAAGCTCGAGCAGGAAGAGCAGCGGATCCAGCGTCAGCTCCAGCTTGCCGCGGACGTCCAGCGTCGCATGCTCCCCCACGGGATGCCGACGATGCGCACGCTCGACATCGCGGCGAAGTACGTCCCGTCGTTTGAGTTGGGCGGTGACTTCTACGACTTCATCGACCTCAACGGCCACCTCGGCCTCGCGGTCGGCGACGTCGTGGGCAAGGGCATCGCCGCCGCGCTCCTGATGTCGGCGGTGCGGGCCAGCCTGCGTGCGCACGTGCAGGGGACGTACGACATCGACGAGGTCGTCGCGAAGGTGAACCAGGCCCTCTGCCTCGACACGCGCGACAACGAGTTCGCGAGCCTGTGGTACGGCGTGCTCGATCCCTCGCGGCTGCGGCTGACGTACTGCTCGGCGGGCCACGAGCCGCCGATCGTCGTGCGCGTGCCCAAGCACCGCGCACCGACCACGGCCGACATCGACGAGCTCAGCGTCGGCGGTATGGTCGTCGGCATCGATCCCTCGCAGCGCTACCAGCGTGCGATCTTCGACATCCGCCCGCGCGACGTGATCATCGCCTACACCGACGGCATGGTCGACACGACGAACTTCTCCGGCCAGCGCTGGGGCAAGAAGCGACTCCGCGAGACGATCCTCAACTGCTTCAGCCTCAAGCGCGACGCCACCGCCTCCGAGATCATGGAGCACATCCTCTGGGAGCTCCGCCAGTTCTCCGGCCTCAGCCCGCGCGTCGACGACCGCACGCTCGTCGTGATCCGCGTCAAGGAATAACCCGGCTCAGCACCCAAGGTCCCAGCGGGCGAAGAAGAAGATCACGTCGTCGCTGTCCACCCCGCCGTCAAGCGTGAGGTCCGCGGCCTGCCGCGAGACATCCCAGTCCGCGAAGAAGTCGATCACGTCGTCGCTGTCGACTCCGTTGTCGTCGTTGTAGTCCGCGATGGGGTCGACGATGATCACCGCCGGACGCGAGGGGAACGTGCCGCAGGTGTCCACCACCAGGCAGTCGTACTCACCGGCATCTTCGCACTCGGTGGGATCGATGCGCAGCGTGGGCGTCGCGGTGCCGCTGAAGCGGCCGCCGAATCCCTCGGTGATCGCGATGAACTCGCCGGTGCTGCTGCGCTTGCGCCACAGGTACGAGAGCTGGCCGCCCTGCTGCGTGGTGATGGCGCCGACGGAGAACTCCAGCGGCCGCCCCGAGAGCACCGTGAGGTTCGGCGGCTGGGCTGTGATCTCGATGCTCGACGACCCGAAGACAACCGTGCCCGCCTGCGCCTGCACGCCCGACGAGGTACCCCGGTTCGCGGTGACGCTGTTGATCGGCAGCAGCATCTCGCAGGCGTAGATGGCGACGCGCCCGCCGCCCGCCGCGCCCCAGAAGCTGGTGTCGCCGCCGTTGGCACTGATGGTGCCGCCGCCCTGCACGCGCGGGGCCTCGATGTACACCGCGCCGCCCGAGCCGCTGCCCGAAGGGCTCGTGCCCTGTCGACCGTTCGCGAGGATCGAGCCGTGCAGCGTGATCGTGCCGGTCGAGATGATCCGCAGCGCGCCGCCGCCCGCACCGCCGGGCGTGCCGATGAACGAACCGCCGCCGCTGCCCGCGATCTCCGGGATCTCGGCGAACCCGTAGGTCGCGCCGCCCGCGAGC
>VYLF01000507.1_pt1 | contig 24141 bp, 26 predicted proteins | sample 5114371 | NCBI WGS metagenome assembly VYLF01 (sample SAMN12291773, study PRJNA351875) | freshwater metagenome | isolation source: freshwater lake | place: USA: Michigan, Kent Lake | collected 2013-08-15 | reverse complement strand
TAACAACGCCTTACCAATAAAGCTTAGAGGGAATCCGAACTAGGGAAGTATTCGGAGGTCTGGGCCAGATTGTGTCTCGATGCGGTAGTCTCTACTTGCGTCGCCTAAATTGGTCTAGGTAAGCCCCGTCCCTTTTAGGGTGGGGTTAGTGACAGGCGGTTAGCGATCAAAAGGACGACGACGTTGCAGAAATTCGGGGATATCTAATCCCGCCGGTTTTGGTGGTTCCGGAGTCGGGGCCGGACTGGGTGCGGGGGCATTGATCACCACCTTGCTACTGGTGGGACGAGAGGGGGAATCGCCGGAAAAACCGGTGGCAATGACGGTAATTCTGACTTCTCCCTGCATTTTCTCGTCAATTACTGCCCCAAAGATGATATTAGCGTTGGGATCCACCACTTCATAGATAATTTCGGCGGCGGCATTGACTTCGTGTAGGGTTAGATCTTGACCGCCGGTGATGTTAAAGACTACGCCTTTCGCACCTTCGATCGAGGATTCCAGTAACGGCGAGGAAATAGCAGCGATCGCTCCTTCCTTCGCCCGAGATTTTCCGGAACCGATGCCGATGCCCATTAGGGCCGAACCCGCATCGGCCATCACTGCCCGCACATCGGCGAAATCCACATTCACCAGACCGGGGATAGTGATAATGTCCGAGATCCCCTGTACCCCTTGTCGCAGCACATCATCAGCGACGCGAAAAGCCTCCTGTAGGGGAGTGTCGGCGGGTATTACCTGTAATAACTGGTTATTGGGGATAATAATCAGGGTATCGACCCGACTTTGTAAACCACCCACCCCTTCATCGGCCTGATTAGTGCGACGACGACCCTCGAAGGTAAAGGGACGGGTCACAACTCCCACGGTCAAACAGCCGATTTCTTTGGCAATTTCGGCCACAATTGGAGCGGCCCCCGTTCCCGTGCCGCCGCCCATCCCGGCGGTAATAAAGACTAGATCGGTTCCTTCCAATGCTTGGGCGATTTCATCCCGAGATTCTTCCGCCGCTTTCTGTCCGATCGCCGGATTGCCACCTGCCCCTAGGCCGCGGGTTAATTTTGTCCCGATTTGTAACCTCTGGGGGGCGGAGGAGTGGGCCAGGGCCTGGGCATCGGTGTTAATTGCCCAAAATTCGATTCCGGTCACGCCACTGGCGATCATGCGGTTAACGGCGTTACAGCCCCCACCGCCGACCCCGATCACCTTGATCTTGGCGACATTGCTTGGCACGATGCGATTACTACGACTTTCTTCTCGGGGTGTCATCTGTGATTCATGGGGGCGAGTAAATAATACTCCAGCATTATTCTGAGAGTAATGATTATCTTCGCTCATAGCTGAACTGGCATAATCGTTACTGTTCAGATTGGGATAGGTGGGAACGATTTCATTAATCGATGTCATTGGAATTGGAACACTCTTAGTACAAGATTCTGTTATTGATTTGATGAATTAGAGATGCAATGTTAACACTATCACTAATATTATGTCGGTTCCAGTATCTACATTATCAGTTTCTGGTTCAGAAAATCATAATTTGGGGTTTTTGGCAATACATAAAGGGAATAATTGCGGTTATTTGCTGATCAATTCCAGTTAATCCCTACCAGTTGCCGTTACTTTGGCAACGATAGGGGCTGGCTGCGGTTTTAATTGTACAGTGGGAGCATCGGGATTGCTGAGGTCAATGTAGAGAATTCGCGCTAGAGGTATCTTGGATGACAATTGCCGCGATTGTACGAGAGCGGTTAATTTTTCGGGCAATCTATCTTTATAAAAACCTAAATAGACCTGTCCCAGTTCAGTTTTTAGTACAAGATTACTAGGATTGCGCCAATCGATGGCGGTAACTTGAATCGATAAGTTATCAACTAAGGGATAAATTTTTTGCCACTGTTGTTGATATTGTCGGTCGTAACCAAGCACTTCTAGGCTAGGTAATTGGGTTTTGGGCAGAGTTCGACCATAATAGTTTTGAGGAATTATCGTTCCGGAGGCATCTAAAAAACCTTGCTGTTGATGAGAACGCCAACGGGCAACAGGTTTTCTTTCTTGAATAGAAACAATCACTTTCGGGGGTAATAATTGCCGCTCGATCTTAACGTCGGCAATAGCGGGAATAGCCGCTAATTTTTCTCGCAATTGATGGGTAGGTAATTCCCAGAGAGACAGAGGATAGCTTAATTTTAGCCAAGCACGAATCGACTCGGGCGACATTAATTCCGTGCCTGCGATTTCCACCTGTCCGGCCTTGGTAATTGTCCAATAGGGTGAAGTCATCCCCCAAGCTAATCCCGTCGCTAAACCACTAACCACCAGAAAGCGACCCAAGGCTTGCCACACCTTCGATCGCCTTTGGTGGCGCAGGTTTTGTCGTTTTTGTTCTAGGGAGAGGGAAGAAAGGATTTGATCACTCATAGGGAAAATCCAGGACAGTTTTGCTGTTATCTTAGGTCGCAAGGTGGGCTGCTGGCAACTCGATCGCTACTCAAATAACCAGTTTGACAAAGAAAGAGATAATAAATGTTATAACAGTAGTAGTCTACAGGCGTTCTTTTGTCTGTCTCCAGGAAACCTAAACGCTCCTTTTTGCCAAGATATTTCGACGGTCAGCCAGAAAGAGCGTTCTGGCAAGAACAGCCTAATTTATCCGAAAATTACCTATGGTTATCAACAAACGCGGACTTGTTCTCGGTGCTACAGCAGTGGTCCTGTCTACCGTCGCCGTCACGGGGGCGGGATTCCGTCTCTCCCAAAGTCAAGCTTTTTTTCAGGAAAGTCCCAAGGAAACCGTTGATGAGGTTTGGCAGATCATCAACCGCACTTATTTAGATGGCACTTTTAATCAATCGGACTGGAACGCCATCCGCAATCAGTATTTAAATCGTTCCTACAAAAATCAAGAGGAAGCATACACCGCTATCCGCGAGATGTTGAAAACTCTCAATGATCCCTATACCCGTTTTATGGATCCCAAAGAGTTTAACAATATGAAGATCGATACATCGGGAGAATTGACCGGGGTAGGGATTCAACTGACCAAAGATGAGAAAACCAAGCAGTTAGTCGTGGTTTCACCCATTGAAGATACTCCCGCTTCTAAAGCTGGTGTGCTGCCTAAAGATGTGATTATTTCTATCGATGGTAAATCTACCGAAGGCATGGAACTGGAGCAAGCGGTGAGCATGATCCGCGGCAAAGTGGGGACAAGCGTTAAGATCACGATTCAACGGGGTGAGGAGAAGAAAGAATTGACTCTTACCCGGGCCAAAATTGAAATTCACCCGGTGCGCGCCCACACGGAAAACACCCCGATCGGTAAAATCGGTTATATCCGTCTTAATCAATTTAGCGCCCAAGCTAGTGGCGATATGAGTCAAGCGATTCGCGAATTGGAAACCGAAGAGGTGAAAGGTTATATTCTCGATCTGCGTTCTAACCCCGGCGGTTTACTCTACGCCAGCATCGAAATCGCTCGGATGTGGATACCTGATGGTTTAATTGTCTCTACGGTCGATCGCAAAGGGGTGACGGAACGTCAACGGGCCAATAATCAAGCTTTGACTAATAAACCGCTGGTTGTCCTCGTCGATGGTGGTTCCGCCAGTGCCAGTGAAATTCTCTCCGGGGCTTTACAGGATCATGATCGGGCGGTTATTGTCGGTACGAAAACCTTTGGTAAGGGATTAGTGCAATCGGTACGCAGTCTCAGTGACGGTTCGGGATTAGCGGTGACAATTGCCAAGTATCTCACCCCCAGCGGACGCGACATCAATAAAGATGGTATTCATCCCGATGTGGAGTCGGAACTGAGCGAGGAAGATCGCAAAAATCTTCAACAGGAACGGGATCGGGTGGGAACCTTCCAGGATCCTCAATTCAAGAAGGGTTTTGAAATCTTGGAAAAAGAAATCACTGAAGGCAAGAAAACACCCACCAATACTGCTAAACAATAGGTTGACATTTGCCCGCTCGAATTAAACCCACCCGACTGGCGATCGCGTCTCCCCGCTCGGCAAAGGGACCCCAGTATTGACCATTGACTGGGGTTTTTCCATTTTCTAGGGCTATAATCTGACAAATTCCCGTATTTTCCTGGACAATGTACCAGTTTTGTGCGGTATTATCCATAGATTTTTCTCCTTATACCCCAAACCCTAGGGTTGATTCATAGTAGGGTTGATTCATGAATCAACCCTACCCCACACCCCAAACCCCAAACCCCACACCCCACACCCCACACCCCACACCCTGCCCCCACGAAAAACTTTTTGCCGCAATCCCGAAGTAAAAAATTTTTAGAAACTTCTTGACAAAACCGGGGAGATAAATGCTAGTATTAAAAAGGTCTGTCCAATGGGGATTAGCCAAGCGGTAAGGCAGCGGGTTTTGGTCCCGCCATTTCCTAGGTTCGAATCCTAGATCCCCAGTTTAGTATTTTTTATCCCCAATCCGCCAATGATCGAGAATATCCTCGATCAAAGCTTCCTTTAGCCAAATACGACCGATAAGCGCCAGGGGAACCGCCAGAAATAGCCCTAAAAAGCCAAAAATCGAGGCGAAAAACAACTGGGCTAACAGGGTAAAAGCGGGTAAGAGCTTGAGCGACCGCACTGTTAAAATGGGCAGCGGTGAATGATGGTCGAAATATTGAATTAACAGATAAATACTGCTGTAGAGTAGTAAAACTGCCCAGGGTTGCCAGGGAGCTTCCAGAAGGGCGATAGAAAAGGGTAAAATCGTGCTTAAAACCGGCCCGAGGTTGGGGATAAAGGTGAGAAATCCTGCGAGAATAGATTGGGAAAAAGCGAGGGGAATGCCGATCAGGGATAGACCCAGGCAACTGCACAAGGTCATAATCAACATATGACAGAAAATCCCTTTCAGCCAAGCTTTTAAATCTAGATCGCATTGTTCTAGGATCGATCGTACCCGAGAACGGTAGAAAGCGGGAAATAAACGCAGAAAACAACGGTGGTAAGCGGCAGGATCGGCGAGAATCATCAAGCTCAGGGCAACAATTAGCAGTAAGCTGAGGATAATGCCGAAAGTACCGTAAAAAATGATCAAACCCCGGCCAGCAATTTGGTTAATCAGGGGTTGTAATTGAGCGAGCAGAGTTTTAAAGTCCGGTAAGACACTGGCCAGACTAGGATCGAGATAATCCTCAAGACTATGGACTTGTCCCCAGAGTCTTTCTATAGCTTGGGGCAATAAACTAAATAATTGGCGAAATTGTTGGACTAAAGCGGGTATAATCCCCACAAAAATACCGATAATACCAATAAAGAAGCCAAAAAGAGTGATAATTAGGGCGTAGGAACGCTTGAGGTGATGACGCTGCCACCAAGTCACAGCCAAATTTAAAATCTGAGCCAGAAGAATCGCCATCAATAATAATAAGAGAATCTGTCGAATTTGCCAGAGAATCAACAGACAAAAGACTAACAGAACTAAACCGAGGCTGCTGCCAAAAGTCATGATGAGTAAGGAGAAAAATTCCTAATCAGTTATTGTCCGTCTCCAGAGGGCAAAAACCGTGAGCAGAAAAGGAGTAAAAACCAGAATTAAAGTGTTAAGAGGACTGGGAGCGATCGATAATAAAGGGGCAAGATATTTAATTCCCAGGGAAATTAAAGCCGATATCAAGATTATTTTTATAATAAAGCCGCTCATAGATCAATGTTTAGGTGACACAAGCACTATCTTATCCCTGAAGAGGGTAAAAATTGGTGAAAATGTGGAAATCATCCCCCATCGGTTTTATTAATACTATAACTAACTCCCTACTGGCTGCTCCCCACTTTGCGGCACAATTATTTGTAGGATGGGTTAGCGGTAGCGTAACATGAGCGGGCGTTGGGTTTCATGCTTCAACCCAACCTACGTTCATCTTATATTTAATTCCACCCACCTACTTAAGCGATGGTTAATCTATTGGAAAAAATTAGCAGCAACAATAACTAGATATTTTGGTTGATTGATGGTGATGAACCAAAAAGATGGCGTTTTTTTGGCTATTTTCTTCATAAATTCACTTGCCCAAGTTAAAAAAAGATATAAAACGGCAAGAATTGAGCTTGCTGACAATAATAACATTTTTCAGGAATGTGGTCGAAGTGGCTAGATTTTCTGGGCGAGGTCGGTTCAGAGGGAACGGGAAAGTATGAGACAATAGAAGGGGCTTAGTCAATTGACTAGAGATATTCATTGCTAGGATTTAAGACTTGGGGGCAAGGATGAATCTCGATGGCCAACAAGATTTACCCTGTCCACCGCCGCTGTCGTGCCGTCAACAATCACCGTGATCACTTTAACTCTTTTACACCCCAGTCAACCCACGCCCCTACAACATTGGCAATTTGACAACGATCAATCAACCATTCTTATCGGCAGGGCGCTGGATAATCATGTAGTTCTCTATAGTGCTGTGGTTTCGAGGCGGCACTTAGAAATCCACCGTAATGATAGCAATGATTGGGAATTGGAAAATTTAGGGGCAAATGGGACGTTTCTCAATGGCAAACCGCTCGAGAAAACCGCCGTCGTCGATGGTATGGTGGTTCGTTTAGCCACCTCTGGCCCGCAAATTCAAATTCGTCTCATCGATGAGGACGAGCAACCAAAATTAATCCTCAAACCCCTAGAGGCTCCTTTGGCGGGCGACCAAATCCACCCAGAAAAGGATACTATGGCCAACTAGAAAATATTAAATTTTTATAAAGTTTTTTCAATTTCCCTAGCAAAATGTAAAAATAGATACAGAATAAGAAATAAAATCTTCTAACTTGTTGTCCCTAAATAGAGACAACAAGAGAGATTGAAGTCACTTTAAAGCATTGCAGGGAGTCAGTGATATGATGTTAGCCTATCGAGGAGTTAAGTACGAAAGGGATTCTCTCCCCTTGGAGATGAGGACCGGAGATATCGGCGGTAAATACCGAGGTCAAGACTGGAATCACCATTATCCTCGCCATATGCTCCAATTAGAACCGAAACTGCATCGTCAGTATCGTGGAGTTGCCTACAGCACCCGTCCTCATCTTGCTGGGCAAGTCACCCCAAACACTTGTCCGTTGCCCGTTGTCAAACCCCCTGTTGTTGTCCAAGAGGAAACCCTTTCTAGCATCCATCTGAACAATATTCGTCTTCGTCTGGAACGTCGTTTACAAATCGCTCAAGAGAATGGTGACGAAACCCTCGTTAATCTCTTGAAAAAAGAATCCCAAGACTTAGCCTTAAACTGCTAAATTAGCAGTTTTTTTACCACTTTCCCCCCGGTTTTGCTGGGGGGAATGTTTTTGGGCGCAAAAATGCCTAAATCTTCCCCCCGCTCACTCCCAGGGCCGGCACTTTTTGATTTTAAAAAAGCCTCAAGATATTATCCAACAAGATTTTTAGATTTTTTCAGCCAATCCTAGTTAGGAGCTTACAAGCTTTTAATTATATTAGGTCGAGGTCTATTTTAGTTCTGGTTCGGATTGGGGCGTTGTATCATTTCCACAACATTTTTGATACCTTGGATAAAAGTTTGAAAACTACGCGATTTATTTTCAGTTAGGGAAAGATGGGGGGCAATCTGTTTAGAGTGGGTTCCTGCATAATACTCTTTCACTAGCTTTTTTAATTCTTGTTTGGCCGAGTTAAGCAGGTCCGGTTCTCTGTATTTACTTTTATTTTGTTTTTGGCCGAGAGTATTTAAATTATACGCCTTGGCTACCGCTGCTAAATCTCCCAGAAACCAAGATTCTAATTCATGGCAAATAATCCGAATTAAGACTTGAGCATCACTGGCATTTTGACAAATTTGCCCTAGTTTCTTTTTGAGTTCTTGACAATCGTGGGAGTCCTGATCATGGACAATAATAAATTTGGTATTGGGACTAGATTTATTGAAAGCTTTGAGTTTTATAGGAATAGATTTGGCTAGGTCTTGTTTACCTTGATGACTAATACATATATAGCTTATTTCTGGGGGAATAAGTTTAGGCAAAAGTTCTTCTAACACATTTTTTATAGATGACTCTTCTAACAAAAATACGATATCATAGTTCATTAGGGTTCTACTCCTTCAAACCAGCCTTGATTCCAAAGATAGCCGGGTAAATCGCCTTCCGCTACTAAGTTTTTGAGGATTTCGCTATCGGCAGCCCTATGGATTTGGGTGATACCTTGGGATTTAATTAGCCAGAAAATACTAGCTAGTGGAACCGCATTGATAAAATCGGGGGAGTGGCTAGAAACAAATACCTGACCCCCCTGATCGCTATAGTGGGCGAATTCTTCGGCTAGTTCTTTTAATAAAGTAGGATAAAGTTGGTTTTCTGGTTCTTCGACACAGAGTAGGGGATGAGGATTGGGATCGAATAGTAATATTAAATAAGCGAACATTTTCATAGTCCCGTCAGAAACATAGCGATCGATAAAAGGGTCTTTAAAGGCCTGATCTTGAAAACGTAAAATCAAGCGACCGTCTTCGGTTTCTTTGGCTTCCACAGAGGAAATACCCGGAACTCGTTGTTTCATTTTTTCGAGAATTTGCTGAAAAATTTTGGGATATTGTTGATAAATATATTGAGCAACTGTAGCTATATTGTCGCCAGTAGGGGATAAGTGTTCAGCATAAGATATTTCTTTACTTCCTCTAGCTTCGCTAATATGAAAGTCAGAAACGTGCCAATTTTCAATCAGAGAACGAAAGGCTGTAGCGGCTTTAAAACGTTGAAATTGTCCTAATCCTTTGATTGCTAGTATATCGTTAGATTCTAGCTGTTGTTCTTCTCGATCGAGTTCTTTATCCGGTTTACTAAAATCTTCTTCGTTGGTGATAGCATATCCTTGACCAAGTTGAAAATCTAAAAAATGAAAAGGTTTACCGTGTTCACCCCGTTTATAGCGAAGTATTTCGCGTTTGATAACAGGGCGATTTTTGTTTTGTCCAATTATGATTTGATAAGTAACCAGACGTTCTGTATCTAAGATTTTCATGCGAAATTGCATCTCGATTTCAATATCTTCCTGTTCTTGACCTCTAGTGATAATTTCTCTATAACCGCCGCGAATTTGTAAAGCTTGGCGAATGTTGTTTTTGAGGGCATCTCGCAGAAAACCAAAAATATCAAATAGAGTAGATTTTCCCGTGCCGTTAGCTCCAATAATCACACAAAAAGGGGGAATATTTCTTATGTGTATATTTTTAAACATACGATAGTTTTTTATTTTAATAGAAACAATTTTCATGATATAATCGAGCCGTTATAGTTTTTTTGATTATACGATTGATCATGTGAAGATTGATCAATTAGTCAAAAAAGCCAGAGATTAGGTTCTCTTGGACATGGGGGGATAAATCAACTAGAAACTAGAGAGGCAAGCTCAACAATGACAGAATCCCGTCTGAGCGTCACCAGACTCGACACAAGTTGGACAAAATAGCGTAAATTGTCTATAAATTTGTTCAACGACTTAAATTAGTACAAATGTTTGACTGTATTATCATCGGTGCGGGACCAGCAGGAGCGACGGCGGGTTATCATCTAGCTAAAAAGGGACGATCGATCCTGATCCTCGATAAAGCGAAATTACCCCGTTATAAACCCTGTGGTGGTGGGGTATCCCCAGCAATTAAGCAGTGGTTTGATTTTGATTTTACCCCCGTGATCGAGAATACCGTCACGCAAGTGGAGTTTACTTGGAAACAGGGGGATGCCGCCACCACTAAGTTAAATATGCTAGAACCAATGTGGATGGTACAAAGGGATCGTTTCGATGATTTTTTAGGTCAACAGGCGATCGCAGTCGGGGCAACCATCCAAGATAACAGCGAAGTTACCCAGATCAAATTCGTCCAAGATCACTGGCAAGTTACCACATCCCAAGGAACATTTTCAGGTAAATATCTGATTGCTGCCGATGGTGTTAAGGGTAATACCAGTCGCTGGTTGGGATTACCGGCGAAAAACGAAGCGATCGGAGCTACTCTGGAAATTACTAACGCAGAAGCGACTATTCCACCCCAAAAAGCTTTTTTTGATTTTGGTTCCCTAAAAAATGGCTATATCTGGGCTTTTCCCAAGTCTAATGGTTACACAATTAGCGGTGCTTGTTTTAAGGGCAGCATCAAATCCGAGGATCTGAAAAAACAACTGTTAAATTATGCCCGTCAAAAGGGCTGGAATTTAGAGGATTATCGCTATAGTGAGTATGCTTTAGCCCTTTGGAACGGAAATAAACCGCTACACGCCCAAAATGCCCTAATTACAGGAGAAGCGGCGGGTATTCTCGATCCTCTCATCGGTGAGGGTATCCGTCCGGCAATTTTGACGGGAGTTAAGGCAGCCGAGGCGATCGATCGAGCTTTAGCCGGAGATAATCAGGCTTTAGCAGGCTATAGTCGGATAATTCGGGAAGAATGGGGGGAAGATATGGCTTTAGCGGCCAAATTAGCCGGTTTATTCTATCAATTTACCCAAATCGCCTACAATATCGCCGTTAAACGCCCGATCGCCGGTCAACTGATGGGACGTATTCTCGTGGGAGATTTAAAATACCGGGATGTTACGGAACAAGCGATGCAACAATTGAAAAAGCTTTTACTACCCGGATTCGGTTGGTGATAACACCTCGCGCACCAGGGTGGGGGTGACTCGATCGCTAATGGTGACTTGGCCGATCGCCGTTGGTAAAATAAATCTAACTTGGCCATCTTTAACCTTTTTATCGGCAGTGAGAGCATTTACCATCTCATCGGCATTTAAAGGCGGAATATGGGTTTCTAAGGCGGCTTTTTCGATTAGATCGGTTTGACGTTGATTTTCCCCGGCGGTCCACATTCCCAGTTTAACAGCGATCGCTCCTGCCGCCACCATCCCCAGGGCCACCGCTTCCCCGTGGTTAACGCTAGTATATCCCGTTAAACTTTCAATGCCGTGGGCGATCGTGTGACCATAGTTTAAGATCGCCCGCAAACCCGCTTCTTTTTCGTCTTTGCTTACCACATCTGCTTTAGCTTGGCAAGACTTTGTAATAATTGTTTGCAATAGCTCGCCATCGATCTGAGAAAAACTGGCTAAGTTGTCCGAGTCTTCTAACTGTTGAAATAACTCAGCATCCCAAATTACACCGTATTTAATCACTTCTGCCATTCCTGCCCGAAATTCTCGCACGGGTAGAGTTTTAAGCACCCTAGGATCGATCAGAACTAATTTCGGTTGATAAAACGCCCCGATCAGATTTTTGCCCTGGGGATGATTAACACCAGTTTTACCCCCGATGGAAGCATCTACCATGGCTAACAGGGTGGTGGGAACCTGGACAAAATTAACGCCCCGTAACCATGTGGCTGCCGCAAATCCCGTCATATCCCCGATTACACCACCACCGAGGGCAACCATAGTCGAGGAACGTTCCAGCCGGTGAGCGAGGGCGCTATCATAAACTTGGGCGATCGAATCGAGGGTTTTATAATTTTCGCCGGCGGGGATCAGATGAGTAAAAACGGCAAATCCCGCTTTTTCTAGGGAATTAACGGCTTTATGTCCGTAATAGTCAAAAATTTCGGGATTAGAAACCAATAAAACCTTTTTACCTAAGCTTAACCGGCTCATTTCTGCACCGAGATTAGCTAAACTGCCCTTCTCGATCAGAATATTATAGGAGCGATCGGGTAAATTAACGGGAATACAAATAGCCATAGGGTGTGGGGTGATGTTTCAGTGATCAGTGATCAGTAAACAGTAAACAGTGATCAGTAAACAGTGAAAAGACAGTGGGAAACTGCCATTTAATGCTGCTCACTTAATACATACTGCTCACTGAAAACTTAAATCTGATGACTGATAACTGATAACTGATAACTGAGTCGGTTATTGGCGCAGCTTAGTCAACTCTAACAGCAGACGAGAGGATAAAAAACAGATAAAGCTCTCTCCCAGAAAGAGACTTAATTGCCCACTGTCAGCGATCAAGTCTGTGGATAATTGTAGGGGAACTAGGCCGCGGACTAGGGCAAAAGCTGCTACTGTACCATCTTTGAGATGGGGATTATCATCGTTACGGACGACATAACGATAGGTGACACCGAAGAGAAATCCGCTAATTATCGCCCCGGATATCTTGACAAAAGTGCCAATTACTGTGAGCGATTCCCCTAACAATAGTCGATCAACAATTAAAAATAGCAGATAGGGAACCAGGAAAGCCAGAGCCGAGATACTCCCCACCTGTATGGATTCGATTCTTTCCTTGAGCGTAATTTGCACGATCGCCTCTCTAAAACGGAGTCACTGATGAAGTATTATCGAAAATTTGGGTTGAAAACCTCGCCCTTTAGGGCGACTTTATGTTAGCATTAAATTGAGTCGTTGACTTTGGGAATACCTTGTAGGTGTAGTCGGACTAGACATGAAACTGTAAGACCAAAATTAGCTTTGCTAGTAGCGGCAAGATTCAGCCCAAGAATCTCCGCACTTTTAGGGCGGAGAGTGTCAACTCCTAAGTATTTCGTTTAACAAAGGCAATTATGGATATTTTGACACTTGGTTGGGTTAGCATTCTCGCCCTGTTCACTTGGTCGATCGCCATGGTGGTTTGGGGTCGTAACGGTTTCTAGGTAATCTATAGATACCATGGAAACATCCTTGATTCTCAACACTCTCTTTCTAGTCGCCTTAATTCTCCTCGTTATCGTTAGTGGGGGCATTCTCTACCTGACGACTACAGAATGGCGTGATCGCCGTCGTCAAGATGGCGATAAAAAATTAGGAAAATAATCCTGAACAGGTGTACTTAATTACGCCTGTTTTTCCTTTACTATGATTAAAATACTGCACTTATCGGATATTCACATGGGGAGCGGTTTTTCCCATGGACGTTTAAATCCAAAAACGGGATTAAACACGCGTTTAGAGGATTTTATGGGCAGTTTAAGCCTCTGTATCGATCGGGCTATTGCCTCCCCTGTGGATCTAGTGCTTTTTGGGGGAGATGCCTTTCCCGATGCCACTCCCCCTCCTTTTGTCCACGAAGCTTTTGCCAGTCAATTCCGTCGTCTTGCCGATGCTAATATCCCGACGGTGTTATTAGTGGGTAATCACGATCAACATTCTCAGGGTAATGGCGGTGTCAGTCTCTCCATCTATCGTACCCTAGCGGTGCCGGGGTTTATTGTTGGCGATCGCCTGACCACCCATCGCATCACCACCCGCAATGGCGATATCCAAGTCATTACTTTACCTTGGTTAACCCGGGCCACTCTCTTAACCCGTCCCGAAACCGAGGGTTTATCCTTGAGTGGGGTAAATGAATTGTTAATTAACCGTTTGGAACCGGTTTTAGAAGGAGAAATTCGCCAATTAGATACAAGTTTACCAACAGTTTTATTAGCCCATTTAATGGCCGATCGAGCTAGTTTAGGAGCAGAAAGATTTTTAGCGGTTGGTAAAGGTTTTACCGTACCTTTATCGCTGCTAAATCGTCCACAATTCGAGTACGTTGCCCTCGGTCATGTTCACAAACATCAAAATCTTAATCCTAGCAATGATCCGCCCATTGTCTATCCGGGCAGCATCGATCGAGTGGATTTTAGCGAGGAAAAAGAAGATAAGGGCTATGTTTTAATAGAAGTGGCTAAAGGAGAGGTTAAATGGGAATTTTGTCCTTTACCCGTGCGTCCTTTCCGTTCGATCGAAGTGGATGTTTCTGAGGCAGAAAACCCCCAAAAAGAATTGCTGAAAGCTCTCAAAAAACACGATATTCAGGAAGCAGTTATCCGCTTAGTTTATAAAATTCGCAGTGAACAATTAGAACTAATCAACACCAATCAGCTTGACGAAGCGTTAAAAACTGCCCATAGTTATAGTATTCGGGCGGAGTTAATTAGTCAATTAACCCGTCCCCGTTTACCGGAATTAGGGGTGGGTAATCAATTAGATCCGATGGAAGCGTTAAAAGCTTATATCGATAATAAGACAGATTTGCGCGATATTGTCGATGATATGTTAGAGGCAGCCCAGCTTTTATTAAATCAACAGCCAGAAATTTGGCTAGAGGAAGAAACCTCGATTTAGCTATCAGTTATCAGTTATAAGTTATCAGTTATCAGTTGTCGGTTATCAGTTATCAGTTCACTGATTACTGTTTACTGTTTACTGATCACTGATAACTGAAACATCTTCCCTATCCCTGTTTAAACAAGCCATGAGTTTATGTCTTAATCCCGATTGTCTATATAACAATGATCCTACAGATAAATTCTGTCAAAAATGTCGCTTTCAATTATTACTAAAAGATCGTTATCGTGCTATAAAATTAATTGGTCAAGGAGGTTTCGGTAAAACTTTTCAAGCAATTGATGAGGATAAACCTTCTAAACCTTATTGTGTGATTAAACAATTTTTTCCTAGCACTCAAGGCAGTAATGCTCTCAAGAAAGCGGCGGAATTATTTAAAGAAGAAGCGATTAGTTTAGATAATCTCGGTCAACACCCACAAATTCCCTCCCTCTATGCCTATTTTACCAGCAATGATGGGCGACAATATCTTGTGCAAGAATATATTGAGGGAGAAAATCTAGAACAAGAATTACAAAGCGAGGGAGTTTTCAATGAGGAAAAGATCAAACATCTTTTATTAGAAATTTTGCCAATTCTTGATTTTATCCATGCTAAAAGAGTCATTCATCGGGATATTAAACCAGCTAATATAATTAGGAGACGCAGCGATAATAAAATAATTTTAGTTGATTTCGGGGCCTCTAAATTTATCACTATTGCTAATCTTTCCCTGACAGGAACAGTGATCGGTTCGGCGGGATATATCGCCCCGGAACAAAGCAATGGCAAAGCGATTAATAGCAGTGATTTATATAGTTTGGGAGTCACTTGTATCTATTTATTAACGGGAATATCTCCCTTTGAATTATTCGATGTGAGTGAACATGAATGGGTATGGAGACAGCACCTGATTAATAATCCTGTTAGTGTTGAATTAGGTAAAATTTTAGATAAATTAATTGAATTTGGCACCAAAAAACGTTATCAATCAGCCAGGGAAGTCCTGCAAGAGTTAGCAGTAAAATTAGCCTTCGTGATTCCGCCAAAACCCCGATCACAGAATACAATTCAAGAAACGGTTTTGCCAGTTTTTCCAGCCGCCACCAGGGAGGAAATTAACCTCAAAAGTGCCAAGGAAATTGATTACACTAACCTACGGGATTTCTTAGCGCAAGAAAAATGGCAAGAGGCAGATCAAGAAACGGCTAATCTCTTCTTAAAAGTTGCCGATCGAACTAAAGAAAAATATCTTAAGATAGAAGACATAGATAACTTTCCCTGTGAAGATTTAGCCACTATCAATCAACTCTGGTTAAAATATAGTCAGGGAAAATTCGGTATATCTGTTCAGAAAAGAATCTATGAAAGTTTGGGAGGAAGCAGCAATTATGATCAACAAAAATGGAACGCTTTTGGAACAAAAGTCGGTTGGCGAGTTAATAACAAGTGGTTATACTACGATCAAATTACTTTCTCTCTCAAAGCACCCTGGGGACATCTCCCCACCCTTGTGTGGGGTGTGGGGGGTGGGATAATTCTTTTTTCTCGTCTGGAAACCTGTGCCATGGACGTAGTTTCTAACAGGGGATAAATTGACTTAAAAACTTTTCTGGAGAATTAAACAATTTCTCCCTTCGGCAGTGCGGATATATTGTAAAGTATCAGTAAGAGAACGCATAAAAATTAATCCTCGATCGCTTTCCATTTCCAAAGGTGCGAGGGGACGTTGTTGTAGAGAATCAAGTTTTGCTTGCAGATCAAAAGATTGACCGTGATCCCATATTCTTATTTCTAGAGAATGGGACTTTAAAGTTAATTCTAGATCGATCGGTGTGGTCGGTGGTAAATGTTGGTGAGCGTAACGGACAGCATTAGTAAATCCTTCTGCTAAAGCCACCTTACACTGCCAAAGCACCGAGTCAGGTAGAAAAGAGCGGCCGTGGGATTCAAACCATTGTAGGACTGGGATTAAAGCTGCCAATTCCGTCTGGACTTGTAGATGGAATTGGAGGGGGGAAGAAGGGGAATTTAAGACTTCAGAAGGCACCACTGTTTTTTTGAAAGAGAATCAAAATTGTTTTAAAAATCAGTTGTAGATCGTAGCCTAAACTCCAATTTTCTTGATAGCGCAAATCTAGTTGAATTACCTCTTCAAAATTACTCACCCGAGAGCGACCATTCACCTGCCATTCTCCCGTCATACCCGGTTTTACATCTAAACGTTGCCATTGGGGAACATCGTAGCGTTCCACCTCATCGGGTGTGGGGGGACGAGTGCCGACAAGACTCATTTCACCGGTGATCACATTCCAAAACTGGGGCAATTCGTCTAAACTGGTGCGACGTAAAAATTTTCCTACCCGGGTAATCCGGGGATCATTTTTATTCTTAAAAAAAGCTCCCTGCGCTTGATTGGGGATTTTATCCTTGAGTGCTTCTGCATCCACACACATGGAACGAAACTTGAGAATTTTAAATTCCTTTCCCAACCAACCGCAGCGGGTTTGACTGAAAAAAATTGGCCCTGGACTGTCTAACTTAATAGCGATAGCAATGGGGACAAAAATAACCCCCGTGATTAATAAACCCACGATCCCACCAACAATGTCAAGACCGCGCTTTAACCAACTGCGAATCGAGGGATGGGTTTCCGGTAGATGGTTTTCAGTGGGAGTAAAGCAGTTTTCTTGGGGTGCTAGGGGGGAGGTTTGGAAAGTGAATAATTGATCTAGTCCCGTAATCGACAAAACCCCCATCACTGGGGGATGGACGTTAGCCAGCACTAACTCGATATTTTCTGCCCTGGCCGCTTTGAGATTATGGACTAAAGCACCCACACCACTACTATCCATAAATTGAGTGGCATTCAGATCAAGAATGACTTTTTCGGGAGTGGGTGTTTGGGCGATGAGATGGTGAAACAGATCCTTGAACTGTACTGCTTCCAAGACAGTCAAGCGATCCGGCATCCGCAAAACCGGATACTCCATCGGAATGATCAGAAAACGTGTTTCAGGAATTTGGGAAGTCATCGACACAAAGAGGTGGTTTGATAGATGAACAAGGCCTGATGACCCACTTAAATGTTTACTACACTTTTCCCCAAATACCAATGGGTAATGTCACAGATTATCTGTAATTATCGGCTAACGAATCTCACCTAGGGGCGGACGGCCTTGGGTTTGGGATTTCGCTTTCGCCGCACTCTTCCTTAGGGCATCTAAACGGGTCTCATAACGCTTACGCAGACGACGGTTAGGTGTTTGTTCGATTAGGGTTTTAAAGGCACTGCCTAGGCTCTTGTAGGCGTTGGGGAGAGAATAACCGAAACGGGTGGCTAGGGCGATCGCTTTTTCATCGGCTTCGATCGCTTCTTTGAGAATTTTATCGCCATTATTTTTGCGCCAGAGACGATAACCGGAAATCCCACATAATCCCATAGCCAAAAGCAATAATAACCCGTCCTGTACCCATAATTCCCCCACTGCACCACCTAAGCCAATAGCGAGGGCGGCCATTTCCCAGCCTTCCCGGGGAATACTATCATTTTGAATCCTGGCGACTTCATGCCAAAAGAGCAAATTACGCTGATCGATGGCTAAATTTTCCCATTTGGCTAAATCTATCTGAATTTCTACCTCATCTCTGCCAATTTCTTCACAACGGATCAGGGGGGGATTAACCTCTGTGGAACCTTCTACCGTTACCCAACTTTGTAATTCTGGAGGTAGTAGGGTTTTTAGGCGCCGAAGTTCGCTCATTTCGGCTCGTGCAGAGGAGGCCGCATAAGATGTCATAGATTTTTTACCTATTCTCTACCAATGACGATGATTTCTATTTTCGATCATAGCGGTCTTTTTTGTGATCTTGGCAGCTTTTGGCCCTAGAGAGCATTTTCAGTGATCAGTAAACAGTGATGGAAGTGGGAAGTGGGGAAGTGGGGAAGTGGGGGAGTGGGGAAGTGGGAAGTGGGGAAGTGGGGAAGTGGGAAGAAACAATCCATAACTGGGTTTTTAAAGTTCGATTGGGAGTCAATCATACTATTAAAAACGGATTGGGTATTATTGGCAAAATATAGACTGTAACTTTTGCTGACTAATGCTCAAATATATCTTTGTATTGCTGTAAATCTAAAGCGGTGAAGATGGGGATACAACTAAAGCATTTTTGGGCTAATTCCCATCTTTCTTCTCTTTGCAGCATCACAACTAATTTATCTCGCACTGACAGTAAATAGCGCACATCGTTAGCAGCATAACTCAGTTGTTGTGGGGTGAGATTAGCGGCATTTCCCCAATCAGAACTCTGAGCGGTTTTGTCTAATTCTATGCCTTCCAATTCCTGCACGAGACTTTTTAAACCGTGACTGCTGGTATAAGTCCGAGCCAGTTTACTGGCGATTTTGGTACAGAAAATCGGTTTAGTGGCAATGCCGAAAGTATGGGATAATTGAGCCACATCAAAACGGGCGAAATGAAAGACTTTTTCTATCCGCTCATCTTCCATGACCTTTTTGAGATTAGGAGCCTCTGTTTGCCCCCTAAAAACCCGAATGGCAGTGACAAAACCACTGGGATCACAGAGTTGAATTAAACACAGTCGATCGCGCCCCGGTATTAATCCCATAGTTTCTGTATCTACAGCGATCGAATTAACCCCTAGATAACGGGATAATAGGTCATCGCTTAAATCTCGATCGCACACTTGAAAATTGTCTAAGTTCATATAGTTAGAAGATAGGAGAGCTTTTTTCAGTTATCAGTTATCAGTTATCAGTTATCAGTAAACAGTTATCAGTAAACAGTCAGCAATTCTCAGTTTTAGACACAGCAAGCCTTTTAGGGATTTAAAGAACATTTTAAAGGGGGATTTTTGGCGCAACTTTGGGTGTACTATCACGTCACAAGCCTGAAGACTTGTGAAATGAAATTCGCCACCCCATTGAATTTTACCCCGTATTATGCGAACTAACTCCCAAAAGCCTTGCTACAGGGCAAATTTAGAATTGCTGGTAAACAGTGATCAGTAAACAGTAAACAGTGATCAGTAAACAGTAAAAAGACAGCACTGTTAATGCCATTTAATACTCCTCACTTAAGACTGTCCGCTGAAAACTAAAATCTGATCACTGATAACTGATAACTGAAAAGGCTGATAGTTAAAAACTGATAATTAAATTTAAATATCATCATGGTCATTTTGTCAACGCTTTTTAACAAAAAGTTGTGTAAAATAATATTCACCAGCATTATTTTTAGCGATACCGATACCGGTGAGATTATAATCACCAACCATATTTTTTTGATGGCCGGGGCTATTAATCCAACCCTTGACGGCAACGCTAACGGGGTCAGGATATCCCTTCATAAAAGCCAAATTTTCGCCCATTTTTTCTAAAGGAATTTTCCTTTGTACTGCCTTGACTCTTCCCTCAAAACCATCATGACTAAAAGGAGCCTGTTTATTGGCCATTTTTTGACTAAATAAGCGAGCTTCATGACTAATACGAGCATCGAGACGTAGGGGCGGTAAATTTTGAGAAATTCGGTAGCGATTAACTTGATAATTAGTGTTTTCTTCGAGGGTAATTAAAAAAGATTGATTCTGGATAGGATCGTAGCTAAGGGAATTAGTAGAAACAGGAGCGGATTGACGTTTTAGAAATATTTGAGTAAAGTACAATTTTCCTTGATTATCCGTCGCTACTCCAATCCCAGTACTATCAAAATCTCCCTCCATATTTTCCCGATGACCTTGACTTTTAATCCAGCCATCCACAGCAATCATTACCGGGTCATCATAACCTTGATTAACTGCCACATTTTCCCCCACCGCTTCATAGGGAACCGAAACACCAATAGTTTGCGCTCTTTTGTCAAAATCTTGATGACTAAAAGGAACTAAACCCGCGGCCATACGTTGGCTATGTAATCTTGCCTGTTGCGAAATTGCTCGATTTAACAGTAGGGGAGATAAATTACGAGATTGACGATAGCGATTGACCTGTTGATAGATTTTATTCTCTAAAACAAGTAAAGTTGCCGCATCTAAAGGAGAGGGAGAAGGAGCGGGAGAGAAAGATGGCACGAGTTCCGTAAAAGAGCTATAGTTTAAGGCACTACAGGCCATTAAACTTGTCGATACAAGCATCAAAATTCCTAACCGATAAGGTTTCTTAAAAAAACTTTTCATCAAAAAAATTGGGTCTGAAACCCCGCCGTTCTAGGTTGGATTTACTGTTAAATACTAGCGCATTTACAGGATATATGCCAGAACGTCAGGTATGGGGAAAGCCGATCGCTACCGATTTTACCCAACACCAGAACAAGAGTCGCTATTGCGGCGCACCTTGGCCGGTGTAAGATTAGTTGACAATAAAGCTCTCCATGTCAGAACACAGAGAAATCACAGCGAAGGGGTTTTAGTTGAATTTCCCCATTTCCCCATTTTCCCAGTCCTGGTGGCGACCTGATGACCAGAGGGAGTAAATCTGTGAAGGCAGCTGCGAAACTAGGCAAAGGACCCCAAACAGAAACCCAAATCGTCAGGTTTGGAAATCACCGTCCGGCCCTGGCGGTGAGGATGTCAACTTTTTGGTGCAAGGGTCAAGACTTGTTAAGATTGATCAAGCCGTTCGCTCAAATTTACCACTTCTGTGGCTCTCATTTATGGTAATCGACTTTCTGCCCTTCACTATCAATATTTCCCCGGCCTTTATTGCCGGTAGCTGTCTCTGGTCTTTAGCATTGTATCTGGGGTTAGCTGGGGTGCGAAATTGGTTTATAGAAATTTTCTATCGCTGGTTTAATTTTGCCGAGCGTTTCCTCTATACTTCCCCAGAGGAGTTTGAAAAAACTCGCATCGCCAGAGAATCCCAAAATGCTTTTTATGCCTCTATCTTTAGTATTATTCCCTTTCTCATTCTCGGCGGGTTCTCCGATTGGTTAATCGAGATTAGTTTAGGAAAAAGTTGGCCGATTAGTGTCGGTATTCTCGCCTGTGTTGCCTGTGGTGTCTATGAATTAGGACGGCAGGACGGCAGCGGTAATCAGTAAACAACGGTCAATTAAGCTGTTAACTATCTCAATTACTTCTTAGGACTGCACAGGGGTGGCAGGTTAATAGGTTTTAACCCTTGACTAGCGCTCAATCTTTTCCTTCCAGACGATTTTTATGTTTATTAAGGGTCTTTTGTAGTAAATTCAAAACCTCATTAGCAATCTCAATAACTTGATGGGTTCCAAAACCGGCCTGAGTTAATTCTTTAAAAAAAGCCTTAGCGACAATTTTGGCTAATTTTGGGGGATAAGGATGGACAGCGATCGAATGTCCGCACTGAATTTCTGCTATTTCCCTAGTCACTGCCATAGCCACAAAACGAGATTTTAACATCCCTTGCAAATGAAAAATTTGCAGGGATTGGGCAGCCTGTTGAGCGAATAACTGCAAGATTTCTAAATCTAATGTTTCAAAATGTTTTTTGTCTAGGGGAAAACTGAGATTAATTACTCCGATTACCTGCTCGTTTAGGATAATCGGTACGGATATAAAACTATTATTATTTGATTTTTTGGGATAACGGGCTGCACTGGAAAATGGCGATCGAGTGATATCCTTAATTAGTAAAGGTTTCCCTGTGGCCGCTACAGTGTCGGCAATAACTTGATCGAGTTTAATTATTTCTTGATCAGCCAAAGGTGATAGATCATCATAATCGGCAAAAACTTCTAGATAATCGGTAATTTCCCCTTTTAATTCCTGTGGAGAGCTTAACATGATTGAACAGTGCCGCGCTCGCAATTGATGAGCGCTCATACTAGCTATTTTCCGAAAAATATCTTCGAGATTTTCCTCGACATTCAAGACAAGAGCCAGAGTAGTCAATTTGGGGTTAAAATTATTCATGTATTCAATCACTTATTCAGTCCGAGTTTAGGCTTTAAGGGTTAGGGAATAGGGTGACATCCCCCATCTCCTTGTTTGTCTGAGTCTATAGCTTGCCATAGCATCTGATCGAGGGGCTTTTTTACTCGCTAACTGATCTATTGTAGATGTAGCCAAAACTTCTGTGTCTCTTGTTTTTTGTCTTCCCTCTAGCTACTCTGATCTAGTAGGTCAGAGGAGTTTAACCTAACTGGAGTGAAAGATGGTGCGTTTTCTCTGGGCAATTTTGGCCGGTGTGGGGATGGGGTTAACAGTAGCGCCGGTTTCTTGGTGGTTACTCGCATGGATTTCTCTAGTCCCCCTGTGGATTGTTGTGAGATTAGCGGAAAAATCCCTAAAAAAACCGCTTTTATACGGTTTTGGCTGGGGTTTTGCCTACCATGGTCTGGCTTTATTCTGGATCACGGGAATTCACCCGATGACGTGGATGGGTGTCCCCTGGTTAGCGAGTTTGTCAATTGCCCTGTTTTGTTGGTTGTTTATTACTTTTTGGGGAACGGCGATCGTGCTAACTTGGACGTTAGTCATGTTTTATGTCAACAAAAGTGTTAATCAGTCATCTTTTCGGGATGCCCTCCTACGGGTTTTCATCGGTACTGCCCTCTGGTGTGGGTTAGAATCTCTCTGGAGTCAATCCCCTCTCTGGTGGACTACCCTTGCTTATAGTCAAAGTCCCCATAATTTATTGATTCTGCAATTGGGCAAATTATCGGGTTTTACGACGGTAACGGCGGCAATTGTGGCAATTAACGGTTTAATCGCCGAAATCTTTCTCCTAATCCGTCAATCGCGGCAAAATCTCGCTTTTCTCTCCTTACCCCTCCTCATTTGTTTGAGCCTCCATCTCTGGGGATGGAATACATACCATAAACCGATCGAAAAGTCAAGGGATTTAGGGATAAAAATTGGCGTCATTCAGGGCAATATTGCCAACACGATTAAACTTTCGCCCCGGGGATTTCAAAAGGCGCTCGAAGGTTACACCTCTGGTTATCAAATTCTCGCTGATCGAGGAGTAGATGCCGTCTTAACTCCTGAAACGGCCTTACCCTACTATTGGGAGAACTTAGTCAATAATAGCTCGATTTATTCGGCAATTTTAGCCAAAAAAACGCCGATCTGGTTAGGTGCATTTGGCAAGGTGGACAAGGGTTATAACAATAGTCTCTTGACCATTGATGGCGAGGGACAGGTGATTAGTCGGTATGATAAAGTAATTCTCGTGCCTTTAGGCGAATACGTTCCTTTTCAGGAAATTTTGGGCGGAATTGTTGATCGCCTTTCTCCCTTGCAAGCGCATTTAATCCCGGGAAATCCTGATCAAATTATTGACAGTCCTTTCGGTCAAATAATTGTGGGCATTTGTTACGAGTCGGCTTTTTCCGAACATTTTCGCCGTCAAACTGCTAGGGGAGGCGAATTTATTATTACTGCTTCTAATAACGCCCATTATAGCCACGCCATGCCCGCTCAACACCATGCTCAGGATACCATGCGAGCGATCGAAACCGATCGATGGATGGCCCGGGCCACCAATACAGGTTATTCTGCTTTTGTCGATCCCCACGGTAATCACCTTTGGCTATCGGATTTAGATAAATATCAAATCCATAGCGAAACAATTTATCGACGGGATACGAGAACTTTATATGTGCGCTGGGGAGATTGGTTAACTAAAGTTTTAATTATTACTGCCGGACTAGCTTGGCTTTGGAGAGCTTGGGATTAAGGTGACAGTGGTATAATTTTTCGTAAATAAACTGTATAAATAACCTAAGTTTTTGCTGCAATGAAAGAGCAATTTGTCAAGTGGTTGAATAGAATCTTAATATTTGATGTGTTTTTAGTGATAGCGGGCTTTCTCTGGTTTGCCGTGGCTGTTATTGGTGAATCCACGGGAATTCCCCTAGGATTTAAACTTTTTCAGCGTCTTTGGCTGCCCTTATTCAATCCTGCTATTAGTATTTTAATTGCGGGGGCGATTTTCAGCTGGGCGATTAATAAAATTCAAGAACGCTGGTCCCCTAAATAGGGTTTGCTGAATAAATCTAAAAACCTTGTTGGATAAGACTTTTGGACTTTTTTCCCCTCAAAAAGTGCCAGCCATTGCGGGGATCGGGGGAAAATTCAGGTACTTTTTCCC
>VYLF01000219.1_pt1 | contig 24244 bp, 21 predicted proteins | sample 5114371 | NCBI WGS metagenome assembly VYLF01 (sample SAMN12291773, study PRJNA351875) | freshwater metagenome | isolation source: freshwater lake | place: USA: Michigan, Kent Lake | collected 2013-08-15 | reverse complement strand
CACCCCACACCCCACACCCCACTTCCCCACACCCCACACCCCACTTCCCACTTCCCACACCCCACACCCCACTTGCATCTTAGGTTAAACTTTAATTCCTAGTACCTGTGTATGGGTTCCCCGCGCTTGGGTGACACCGATGGTTCTTTCCGATGCTTCAATCATCGGCCGACGCAAACTAACGACAATAAATTGCGCTTGTTGTGCTTGTTTTTGAATCATTTTGGCCAATTTCTCTACATTGGCCCCATCTAAAAACATATCCACTTCATCAAACGCATAAAAGGGAGAAGGACGATATCTTTGTAGGGAAAAAATAAAGCTTAAAGCGGTTAAAGATTTTTCACCTCCAGACATGGAACTTAATCGTTGTACGGGTTTTCCTTTGGGATGTGCCACCAGATTTAAGCCACCATTAAAGGGGTCATTTTCGTCTTCTAATTGTAAGTAACCGTCGCCATCGGACAGGGTGGCAAATATATTCTTAAAGTTTTCGTTAACAGCAGTAAATGCTTCCTGAAAAGCATTAAATCTGAGGGTGGTAAAGTTTTCTATCCGCAAAAGTAGTTCGGTTCTTTCTCCTTCTAGAGTTTGCAGTTTTTCTGATAGTTCATCTAATCTCTCTTTAGTTTTTTGGTGTTCTTCTAAAGCTAACATATTGACAGGTTCTAAAGCTGCTAATTTCTTTTGTAACTGCCGAATATCGCTTTGAATTTTCTCGAAATCTCGATCGCTTTCAGGAATTTCGGGCAAGGGATTGGGTAAGTCGCTTTCTAGTTGACTAATTTCTGTCTGTAAAGTGGTTAGTAATGCTTGTCTTTCCTCTTGATTGTTGACTAACTTTTCCGATTGCCAGATAGCCTGTTGTTGCTGGTTTTGTTGTTGTCGCAAAACTGTCTCTAATTGGTCTCTTTTTTGCTTGGTTTCCCCTAGTTGTTGCGATAATTGTTGTAAAGCTTGATTGATTTCTAAAATATGGCGATCAAGTTTTTCTATCTCCAGATTACCGATATTTCTCTGATTAACTGCATCGGTAATTATCCTGTCAATCTCAATAATTCTATCCCCAGACTCTTGACTTTTTTCCTCTAGTCTGATCTGTTGATTTTGCAAATCTTTTAACTGTTCGCGGACTGTCGCGAGGTGATTTTCTTGGGTTTGTAACTGCAATTCTTGACTGCGAATTATTCCCTGTACCTGTTGCCATTCGCTATGGGTATGATTGGCCTCTAAAGCAGTTAATTTCTCCTGTTCTTGCTGTAAAGATAACTCTAACTCAGGAATTTCTCTGGTTAATATTTCTAACCGTTGACGAGAAATAGTAATTTCCTCTTGCTGGCCCGATAATTGACGGGTTAAATCCTCTTTTTCTGTGGTTAAACGTTGTAAATCCTTGCTTAATTGTTGTAGAGATAATTGATTTTCCCGATGACTTTGACGGGTTTCGGTTAACTGTTGGGTTAACTGACTGATAAGATGATTAACTTGGGTAATTTTTTCTTCGTTGCGGGTAAGAATGCGATCGATTTCTGCTAATCTTTCCCGTAGAGATTCCGCTTCACTAGACTCCTTCGGAGAAATTTTACCAAAACGCAGCCCCGCTCGCGTCGGTTGGCTGCCTCCGGTCATAGCGCCAGTCATCTCTAATAACTCGCCATCCAAAGTAACGATGCGATATTGATTGATATAATAACGGGCAGAATCTATATCCTCGAAAACCACCGTACTGCCAAAAATATAGTTAAAAACCTCTCGATACTGGGATTGAAACTTAACTAAATTCACCGCTAAATCCAGATAACCGCGCGCGTGACGCAGAGAGGAAATATCCTGGGGACGGGGAGGACGAATTTTATTCAGGGGTAAAAAAGTGGCGCGACCGATGCGACGCTGTTTTAGCAAGGCAATTCCGGCAGCCGCAACGCTATCATCTTGGACGACTACATGACCTAAACGACCTCCGGCGGCGATTTCAAGAGCAATTTGATAACGTTCCTCTACTTCGCCCAATTGTGCCACTAATCCGCAGATTCCGGGCAAATCTGACTGTAACAATATTTGAGTAGCATAGGTTCCCTGGGCCTCCTGTTGCGCTTGCTTGGTCGCTTCCAGTTTATCTAATTCCCTCTGTTTGTCCCGTTGTTCCTTGAGCAGACGTTTTTGGGTGTCCTGACTGATGACGCGATTTTGTTCGGCAATGGTGAGTTTTTGGGCTAAATTTTGGATATCGGGGTCTGATTGATTAATTTTTTGTAATATTTCTTGACTTTCTTCCGTTTTTGTGCTAATAACTTGCTCTAATTCTTGCAGACGTTGACCAGCTTCTATTATATTAGTTTGCAATCGATCGCATCTTTCGGTCAATTGGGCCCGTTGGCTACGGTAGGGGTTTAATTGTTCCTGAAGACGGGTAATATTGCGGGAAAGGTCACTTTGTTCTTTTACCCAAGCTTCTGACGCTTCTGCGAGACTACTTGCTTGCAGACGATGGTTTTCTAGGGTTTCCCTTGCGGTTTGGGTTGCCAGTAGGAGATTGGGTAAAATTTCAGTTTCTAAACGGCTTTTTTGGGCAGTAATCTGATTTAATTCGAGATTGTAGCGATTAATTTCCTCTAAAAGCCTGTTTTTCTGTCCCTGAGATTCTTTTTCGAGGTTTTCTAACTCTTTTTGCCGTTGTTGCTGTTGTTGTCGTTTGGCCTGTTGACTCGCTAATCGGGAAGTCAGGGATAGGTGTTCATCTTCCCCGAAAGCTTTAACCTGTTGATTGAGTTTCTCTAATTCTTGACTATTTTGGGCGATTTGTTCGGATAAATTAGCGATAGTTTCCGTTAAAACCTGTTTTTCCTTTTCCCCAGCTTGAATTTGTTCTTTTACTTGCTGGCAGCGCTGCTGGAGATTTTGCCAATGGAGGACAATTTCCCATTGTTGTTTTTCTTGGACTTGGGCCTTGAGTTTTTGGTATTTTTCGGCTTTAATGCGATCGAGTGCTAATTTCTCCAGAGATTTTTGCAATTCTGTGGCAATAATTTGGCAGCGTTCTTCCCTTTCTTTAACCGAATCGATATTCTCCTTAGTTTTCTCAATTTTGCGGTCAAATTCGGCTACTCCTGCCAATTCGTCGATAATTTCCCGTCTTTCCTTGGCATTCATGCTGATAATTCGGGTTACGTCCCCCTGTAACACCACGTTGTACCCTTCGGGATAGATGCGTAAACGGTTTAACTGGTCGTGAAGTTCGCTAACCGTACAGGTTTCCCCATTGATATAGTAGGTAGAAGTATAGCTGCCACCCTTAGCCACTTTTAAGCGTCGGGAAACCGTCCAATCCCTATCGGTTGCGTCGGGAATATCGGCAATATCAAAAGTCACCGAGACACTCGCTTCGGTGCTATGACGTTGACTGTTATAGCTATGATTGACTAAATCAGGTAATCTTTCGGCCCGCATTCCCTTGGAAGTAGCTAATCCCAAGCAAAATAGCAATGCGTCGAGGATATTCGACTTTCCCGAACCATTTGGACCGGAAACCACCGTAAACCCCGGTAAAAAGGGTATAGGAGTTGTTCCCCCGAAGGATTTGAAGTGTGAGAGTTCGACCTTTTTGATGTAAACCATGGCGATAAGCAAAAAGTAGGCAAGCTATCAGCTGTCAGCTTGAATCGATAAGGGATAACTCCGGTTTATCCTTGAAAATATCCTCAGACTTGACCAGAGATGAGTTTGATTAGTTGCGTAGTTGGAAAATTTTATGACAACACCCTTATAGAAAAATATAGCTGATAGTCCCCTTAGATGGCTTGAATCCATTCTTTGACTTGGTACTCTGTCCAGATACCATTTTGCCAGTAGGGATCTGCTTCGATTAATTCTCGCACTTCTGACTCGCTGGCTGCCTGATAAATTCCGAAAACTTGGCTTAAATCTGCCGTTGGTCCGATAGTAATGAGAATTCCCCGTTCTTTCTGTTGATTTAATCCCTCTAGATGCGCTTGACGATAGGGTGCGCGTTTTTCCAGCACGTTTTCACAATAACTACCCCAGATAACAAATTTCGGCATATTTGACCTGTACTCTCTTGATCTGTTGCTATTTTACGATCGAATCGTCAATCAGACTAAATCAATCTAGAAAAGTGGGGGGGGGTTGGAGTTGTTAGGAAAATGATCTTGAACCGTTGCATAACGAAATTCTGGGAAGCGAAGACATGATGGCAAATCCTCGTCAATTTTGAATAATCCCCTAGTAGCCAGATAAATTGTCCATGTTGGGGGCTGACTACTAGGATCGGTAGCAGTTTAAAGGCTAATTCTGAAGACACTTAAATCCGCATGATTGGCGTAATATTGCGCCCGTGCCATGACATCAGAACCGTAGTCATTGCCTGTTGTCCCAATATCCATCCCTTCTTTGGTCTGGACATTACGAAGTCCTGAATTATAGGCAACTGCTGCGCCTTTAATGACATAACGATCTTCCCAATTAGGATGTTTTTGTTGGACTTGTTGGAGGCAATTAGCAAAAATGCCTGTAGCTTGTTCAACGTGGGCTAAACTCTTGGGACCATCAGGTATTCCTTCGACCGCATGGGAGCGTTTGTCCACTTGCATAATGCCAAAAGCGTTACCCCCATCTCCCCAACCATCGTTGTGTAAAACATTTCCACACCGAGATTCTCGACTGGCAACGGCCGCCAATAAAGCCGCTGGAACACCGAATTTAGCCGCAGCAGCACAGAAACAATCGGCCATGGCTTTTACCCGTTGTAGGTCAGTTTGTGCCATTTTGTGGGAAGATTGCACCCCTGCTGGCAGTCCATCCTGAGAAGCCGTCGCTGCGGATGAACCTGTTGTCGGGGCTTGCATTAAGGCTTGATCCCAACGGCTGGCTGGTGGTGGATCGAGGTTAATATCAACGTAATAGGCGGCCACATAGCCTTGTTGATTGTTGTAATCAATTTTTAACCAATCTGTGCGCCCAAAGTCATATTCACTGCCAGGAACTTCTTCTAGGACTTTGAAGGTTATTCCTGTGCTTAAGGTGAATAAAATGTTTGAATTGGTATTGGGTTGGCTTCTGACGTTAAGGGTACTCGATACCCGATGATTCACTCGTCCTTCAGCACTCTCAATTTCCAGGACTTGAGGAGGATTATTCTCATCTAATTTATCAATGTAGTAAGCGGCGGCATATCCCGTTTGTCCCCCCTGTTGGATTTGATACCATTGGGTTTGATTATTAGGAGGATAGGAAGAACCTGTCACGCTTTGCAGAATGGTACAGGTTGCACCCGGGCTTAATTCAAAGAGAATGGGGGCAGTTGTGGATGCCTGACTGCGAACATTTAGAACAGTCTGCACATGATTATTAACTCGGCCTTTTGCCAGATTACTGGGTTCTTCAGGTTGCTCGGTGACATCAATATAAACTGCCGCCGCAAATCCTATTTTTCCGTCTTTGTAAATTTTGTACCATTGATTTTGGTTATGGGAATAGGTATCTCCTGTGACTTTTTCTAAGACAATACAAGTTTCCCAAAAACGTAAGGTAAACTGCACAGGTGCGGATAATTTGGCATCATTTCTGACATTAAGACTCGTAGTAACTTGAGCATTAACTGTGCCGATATCGCCATCGGGTGGGGGTGTTTGTCCGACTAAAGGTGCATGATCTAAAATATCCGTGGGGTCTAATAAGTCAGAGCGACGTTGATAAGGACGATTTCCAGCTTGTGTTAATGCACCATTTTGAGTTCCTTGATACATTTCTAAGTGCAACATTGAACTGCCAGAATGAAGACGACCAACATAGGCAATCACTTGACCTTTTGATACTCTTGCTCCCACTTGAATGCCACGAGGAAGCATCTGTCCAATTTCACAATAACGAACAACCATTCCGTTATCATGCTTCACTTCTATAGCATTCGTTCCAGAGAAAAAAGCATAGGGACCGACGATAACTTTCCCATCTGCCATTGCTAAAATTTCCGTTCCTTTTGGTGCGATTAAGTCACAACCTGCGTGTTTCCGACCACCCGGACGATCTGCACCAAATTGTCGTCCGCCATCTTTATAGCTTAAACTGGGTCTTTGACGAAGTGGAAAGATAAAGTAAGACATAATTTCTATCCCTGAAATTACAAGTTTTAACAACAGACAAGGATACTCAACTGATAGGCATTTATTCAGCCGCAGCCCCTAAAAAAATCTCAATGACCCGACCCTTATCAAATGTAAAAATTAATCCTCCATAGATTGAACCTGCAATAAAAGTTTGATCAGGTATTGACATCTCTTTATATTTTTCTTTGGCATAGGCAAGGCTAACTTCCTCTATTGAACTACCAATTTTTATGCCTCGTTTGGTTGGAAGTGTTGAAGGGGAAACTAATTTAATAAAGCCAATATTTTGCTGTCCTTTTTCAGTTTCTGATGCCATGCTGAGGGTAATACCTTGATTAGGATAATACCAATATTGATGATAAAGTGCATCTCCTGCCCAAAATTCTACTTGTCCTTTTTGTGTAGGATTTCCGAGTAATTGAATAACTTGTTGAGCAGAAAGATTAATTTTTAGTTCTCCTAAGCTTTCCTCTCTCATCACAGTAAAAGGATCGGATTCTCGGTTCTCCGTTATCAATAACTTTTGGATGATTTTGACATAGATTTCTTCCCCTAATTGAGATGGGAGATGGGGGCTATTAATGGGGAGAACAGCCAGGCTTAGACTAACTGAAATAATACTTCTCATCAAGTTTTTCATTGCATCTCTACTCTACCTATATTGTTGGATTGTTTTAACTCACACTCTCTCAGACTTTTAGGCATAGCTAGTATATTCATACGGGGGAAGTTCAGTTATTTGAGAGATATAAAAAAAGATAATTAAAACAATGAACAAAGATTCAATTGATCAACAATCTTCTGAACCTCATGTAACAGAGCATCAGCTTCAGGACGAATTTCAGCTTCTAGTCGGTTAATTAGACCCCAATGTTTTCGGAGATTTCTTAAGCCAATAGCGGCAAATTCAACGGCAAAAGCTGGACAATCTTTCGACAAGCGTTGAAATTCTTTCCCTTTCCCTTCTCCATAGTTTTCCCAGTCTTGAGGAGGACAAGTAACCCCTTCCTTAAAGATTTCGACAAACCCTGATGAATTGACTAAATACTGCTCGAATAACTGTGGTAAGAATGGACTGGCACTGCGGGCATTATAGCTTGTTTGAAATAATCCAGCTTCCGCCGTTTCAGCAGTGGCATTGCTGGCTGAATGATCACGTCCTTCACAGTGTTTTCCAGAACTTTCTCGCATTCCTAAACCTATCAGCAAGACAAATAAATGTCTGAGGGTATCAACCCCTGCCACGCTATTATTCATACCTAAATCACCGAATTTTTGAGCATAGTGTGCTAGGGCATCTTTATCGGAGTTTCCTGTGTTAGCTTTCGCCATTTCTTTGGCAAAGGGATTACTGGCTTTCAGCTTACAATAGACTTTAGCATAAACAACTGCCATGCCTTTAATGTAGCCTTTGGGGGCAACTCCTCGAGCGAGCCAACGATAGCCTGCAATTTGGGAATTAGCGGCAACCTGGATAATTTTATCAAGTCCATCCGTGGCGGAAACAACATTAATATAGATACTGGTTTCTGCCTTTTTTTGATTTCCTTGCTCAAAACCGATGGCGGTAATTTTGCGCTCACCGATATTGGTAAATCCTGAATAAGTAATCGACCAAGAACCATCCGCTTTAACCTGACCACTGCCTAGGGAATATTGTTCGTCTGCTTTTAGTTCTACAGTGACTATTCCAGAATTTACTTTGCCTGTAAAAGTAACAGGTTTTAGACGTTCAAAGCGAGCATCATTGGTAGGATTGATAATTTATAGGGAAGTCATGGCATTTCTCCTATGGGATTGTTTGCAAAAGTTAATTAAATGATGAGAAAGGGGAGAGATTCCACAATCTCAACGTTCCACTTTCTTCACCACGAGGATGATCGATAGCCGCTAAATATTGACCATCTGGACTTATTTGTAAGTCATAGATATAGTGTTCATTACCCTCAAGATGACCTAATGATTCACCAGTAAGAGAATACAAACCGATGGTACTGTGACGACTTTCAAAATCCTCTGGTTCATAAATAGGAAAGTGAGTAGCGGCTAAAATCTGACTATTAGGACTAATAGCAACTAGATTGCCAATAGAAAGTTCTTTGAGTTTTTCGCCCGATGGCATTTTCCAGAGGGTAACTTGCCCTAGAAAACCCTGAACTGTTAGAACAATTTGACTATCAGGACTAAAGAGAACTTGAAGAATTCCGGGCGGTTCTATATTAGCATCTAATTGAGCAAGCTCTCGACTAGAAGCTGTTTCCCAGAGAACAACCGTTTGATACTTGTCAGCGTTTTCGCCAATCGTTGCTAGAAACTGACCGTTAGGACTAAACGTCAGAGAACGGATTTGATAATTGGGTTTTTGAAATTGGATAGCGTCTTTCATATTTTCTCCTTATTTTGTGACTTTGGTTGTTAACCCCGCCGATATCAAAAGACAATGACAATCCCCAATTAATTAAAATTCTTGAAGCAGTTCATCGAGTCCAAATTTTTTGACATTTTTTACTGCTTGAAAAGGATTAAAGGTAGCAGAAGGTAAATCTTGATGATAAACTCCTGCAAGAGATAATTCTCCCCCATTAACGAAAACTTGACTTTCAAAAGTTCGCCATAGTTGAGGGACAACGACTAATTGAGTAGAACCCATTTCTGGTATTAGTTTAGACATTTGTTCGTTAACAAAACGATTAATTTCTTGATAAGTTTTTTGGACTTCTTTGTCATCTTTATATCGTTGATCTTTACATTCTTTATGAAGATAACGACCTCCTATTTCAGCCAAGCGTTTGCGTAGAGGACTATTGGAAGATTGAGCGGCTTCATAGCCAATAATAAAGACATCATGAGCCACAGCTTCCAGTAATAACTGACGTTGGATAGCCAGTTTGTTAGGCTTATCCGTAAAGTGTAAAATTTTAGCCATTGCTAAAGTCTGAGCGCAGACATTGCCAAATGTTCCCCAACCTCCAAAAGCAAGAAACTTATCCGATGGAGGAATACAAAGAGAATTAAAAGCTCCATTGGGATTTCGTCCATCAATAATAATCGTTTTGCTCTGTTGATTGGTTGGTAAAGCTTTTAACTGATTAGCTATCTTTTGATCCAGTGCTTTCTGATTAGTATCATTAAAGTTGTCACCAAAATGATAGGAAGCTTGGGGATGGCGATCAAAAATAAACACTTGAGCATCCCAATTATCATCATTGACGATAGTAATACCTAATTCCTGAGTTATATATTTGACAATTTCTTCTGTAGTTCTATAGCCATCATAGTGATGTTTGGCTTGAGAATTTGCAGTAATCACTTTCAGTTTTAGGTTAGGAAGTTGGCGAGCAAATGCCCGTAAAGTGGTATCATCAGCCCCCCAAGTTAAAGGGCGTTTTAAATGAGCTAATCCACGAGAACCTAATAGCTGATGTAAGCGTTTTTCCATAATCTCGGAACGAAATTCATCAGCATATTTAGAGGGAGAGTCACCGATGGCAAAAACAATATCAATGATAGGCTTATTCAGACTCTTAACTAAATCAATGGAATACTCTAATTGACGAAGCTCCATGTTATGAAAAGCTCGGAGTAATTGATTGTCAGAATTGCTATTCTGATAGTCTCCTAAGCTAGTAATTTCTTGTTTTAAGCCCATAAAACTCCCAATAAGAACAACTTGTTTCTTTTGTTCAATGTAGGGAATATATTCTTCAGGGGATTGAATGAGGCGATCGCTAATTAAAAAAGCAGTCTCTTTCCGAATAGATTCAGGTAAGAGTAAATAAGCTTGTCTGGCCATCATATCGGTTTGCCGTCGTGTGGCCATAACAAAGGGTAAATAAGTTGTCTCGGAACGATGATCAGGTTCGTTACCAGAGGGAAAAATGCCTCTTCCTGAACCCGCAGATTCACGATCTTGGTCATTAGAGCGATGATAAACACCAATATTCGGAAATTCAGCATTAATGGTTTTAATTTTATCTAATGCTGTTGTCAGAATTTCTAGATGAGGCTTATAAGCAAACCATTTTGTTACACCATTAACAGGGGTTGTTAGTGCTAATTGCCAGTGATTATTAGCGGCAGATTGATAGCTATTAATCTCAAGTTCATCTTCAGCTGTCAAGGAAAATTTTTGAGTAAGATCAGTAATTTGACTGCTATCTAGGGTAGATTGTTTGATAACAGTATTGACTAGAGCTTTCAGTTTTTGAGTAGTCATCATTTTTTCTCCTTTTGGCAATATGAGAGGATTATCTAAGTTTTAAAACTAGCAAAATTTGAGGACATAACCCTAATTAGGGACAGTAAATTGCATAAACTTGGCAGGTATTGCACACTGATTTCCAGAATCCCCACTATTGCCATCAATCAAAATATAGGCTGTTCCATCAACGATCGCTAATCCTTCTGATGACTGGGGTAATTCTCGAAGGATTTCAGGTTTAAGAATCGTATTGGGTTTGAGATCCTCAGCCGATAGTTTCCAAAAAACGAAATTATCTTGACCATCTTTCGGACCGCCAGCAATTCCCCAAATCTGGTTATTATCAAAGGTAATTTCTCTGATTCCCCGTCCCCCTAAATCTAGAAGTGTTGCACCATCGAATTGATAGTTATCCAGATTAGCCATTGATAGTAAAACAGCATAATTCTTAGCGTCTAATGTGACAACGGGAGAACGTAAGCCAATCCAAACCTTGAATTTTTCGAGGGATAAAGGCTCAGGAATGGCTACTGCTCCTTCCGCATTAAAAGCATTGGCTTGTTCACACGCCACTTTATCTCCTAATGATTGATTAGCCTTGGTTTCCGCCTCATCAATAGCACGACTCACGGCACTGATAATCTTGTTAGAATTCACATCTAGACCTTGAAAGAGAACTTTAGAATCGATTTGAGGACTTTGGATCAGTTCACCAATAATTTTTAATTGATTTCCCGACAATTGAGCCTGTACAAACCGTTGTCTATTTGCTTTGATCTCACATTTATTGTTACGACTGTGAGAACCGAAGAGAAGAACTTTATTATCATCTAATTTTGCGATCGCTTCAATGTCACTTATTTTTTTCTCTAAGGCTAACTGACTTTGACGAGTTGAGTCTAATTGCTTAGAACTCACAGAATAGAGAAAGAGAGCGTCTTTTTGTTCATTATCTGCTACTAAAAGGCAATTTCCTTCTGATTCTGGACAGGTTACTTTTACGACAGCAGATGGTTCACAGACAGGATATTTTCCCAGTGTTGATACATTGTCAGCCTTAATATGAGCCATCGGGAAAAGCCAACCGAGAAGAAGAGCCAAACTAAGTGCTGATAATAGCTTGAAAAGGTGGGTAATTTTCATAGAAACAGTCCTTAAATTATGAAACACTCGATCGGGGGAAGCTTAATTCAGGAAAATAGTAATAACTCCCCCCATATTTATGTTGACAATTTTAGGTCAATGCGGTGTAAATTTCCTCCGATATTTCGGTATCTTTATAGTATTCAAAGTTAATTTCTTGGACTGTTTCTGTCATGGTGAATAGAACATCTTCAATCTCACGAATCAAGGTTTCTAAATTCGTTTTTTGGATTAATTCCTCAGCAATAACATGACCGAGAAGTGCCATCACTTTAATCGTCACAGGTAAGACATATTCATAGGTATCTTTGAATCCCGTCATTAATTCCTGATCAAATCGTTCTTCGTCCCAGTGGGAATATGCTGTTCCTGGACCATAATCGGTTTCAACAAACATATATTGTAGTTCGGGAATCTTCTTGATTGTTTCGGGTTTAAAAGCACCCGTATTTTGATAAAACAAATTCATCCATTGATCCCAACCAAATCCTAATGTATGTCCAATTTCGTGAATAATTGTGCCAGCAATACCATAATTAGTAAACGTTCCAAGATACTTAGTATTAAACTCAATCTTGCCATAGACGGTATTGCCTTGTTGATAAGGTTTATAGGCTCTAGCAATCACAGAACCAGGACTATAAAATGTTCCTAGTCGGATCACAATATTAGACTGAGGAATGACAAAACGATTCCAAAAGTTACAGGCTAATTTAGCGGTTGCTTTCAGCTTCCCATTGTCATCGTTTAAGATTTGGTAAGTAATCACCGTGCTTCGGTTAATATTTGGGCGAATGATATTGACATGAGGACTATAAGCAAACCAGATGACTGAACCATTGACAGGGGAAGATAAAAGCAATTTCCAATGATTATGATCCACCCTGTCATACTGTTGAATCTCAAGTTTCGATCCAGCTAATAAAGTAAATTTTTGTCTTGGATCGGTTATCTGTGTACTATCAATGGGGTATTTTTTAATGACAGTATTTACCAATGCTTCGATAGCTTGAGTCGTCATAAACTTTTCTTCTCCATTGCCAATAAAATCATTTGAGCGCACAATAGTATAAGGTTTATCGGGATAAAAATTGTGGTCTTTATCCATCTCTCCCCGCACATAAGGAGCAAGGGGTGCAACAGCTTCTATGTCACGATGAAAGGTCAGAGTTTCTAATTCAACCCATCCACAATTGCTATTTACTCCTTCAGGTTTAGAGATAGCTGTACCAAGAATTTCAGAGACGGGAAAAAAAGGTTTTTCTCCACCGATTATTCCTTTGATATAAGCTCCTTTAGGGATGCGTGCTACCATGTCTCCATGAAGGCTTAAATCATCGAGTTCTAGCCATCCAGGGATGCCTTGGTTGGGATTGAGTTCTTCAGGGATTGATATCATAATTAAGTCCTCAAATAAGTGATCATAATTATTAAAACTAGGAGGGGATTAGATTGATTTTGCCCTACCTAACAAAAAGTTTAAGTTTCTTTGACTTCTGCGTATTCGTCAAAGACAAAATGAACATCTCGATCGCCTTGACTTTTATCTGGCCATTTCAGCCAATAGTGTCGTTCTTCACGGCGAAAATCTAATACAGGATATTCTCCCAAATCGATATCTATCAAAGTTTCTGGCGGTAAGTCAGATGACTGTAAAGTAGAGGGTTTAAGAATGGTTTTTTGGGTAACTTTTAAGATACCGGGTTGAGATTCTGATGTATCTTGAGCATCCCCAATTAAACCGACTTTAATCGCATCTGCCATTTTTTCAGCATCAAAGAGATTCAGATCCGCCTGAGAATCAACAAAACAACATTCAATTAAAATGGCTGGCATTGAGGTATGTTTAAGGACAAAGAATTGAGCATTTTTGACTCCTCGGTTTTTAAAGCCAAGCTTAACGATTTCAGTGAGAACCGATTGAGCGATCGCTTTTCCTATATTACTGAGGGCAAAAATCTCTGTTCCAATTGGCTTATCTGTACGAAAAGCTTTACCATCAGCTTTATTAAAGTGAATGGAAACAAAGATATCTACTTGATTGACGTTAGCTTTATTGACGCGTTTTCGGAGAGATTCTCCCTCTGCTGCTGTGCTAGGAGTGCAATTAATCACGCTGTGACCTGCCGCAGATAATTTCTTGATTAACCGAGTTCCTACATCTTTCGCCAAGTCATCTTCCTTTTTAAATCCCACTGCGCCGGTATCCCAAGGGGGGCAATTGTGTCCTATATCAATGCCAAATTTCATAATCAGACTCCTTATTTTAAGTTAGATGTAAGGGGCTCAAGTTAAGTCAATGCCGACAATATTTTATCTGTGATTGCTTAACTTGACGTGAATTTTTGGACAAGGAACTAAGCAATTGAACACCAACGGACAATGGTGTAACCAATCACACCGGGATCACCGTTGCTGTTTAAATCAGCCCAGAATCTGGTGTATTCATTAGGAGGCATAGTCTGACATCCAGCACTGAAAGGATTCGTTTCTCCACCTTGATGAAATAACATCGTTGTTCCAGCAGAAGCACGAGGTTCATTAGGTTGAAATAGGCCATCGTGACTGGTATCTCGTTCCGCCATGGCTGATGCGGTAGGACACAATACTTTACCCAAGGTGGCACTTGTTCCTGTTTTATATTCGTAATATCCTTCGGGTAAACGTCCTAAATCCAGTCGTCCATCACCATTTGCATCAACCCCCATTCTGTTGCGATCAGCCAATGGATTATTACTATCTTCATACTGAGATGAGGGTTCCGTGTTAGAGGCGTATTTACGAGCGTGTTTCCCCGCGCCATCTGTCCAGATCATGTAAGTAATATCATCGTAACAACCATGCCAATCATTGACTTTTGTACTGGTTTCCTTCCGGAAAGAGATTAAGTTGCGTTTACGCAATGTTCCGCCATTATGGGTGATAATCTCGGCACAATAATCGTATTGCTCACTTTCTGATAGATTGGAAGCAGGAGGATTGATTCCCGAACCCATTAGGCGATCAGAGGTTAAACTTTCTAGGACCCAACCAGAACAAGGTGAACTAATACGAAGCCATCTCGCACCTTGACCATCCAAACCAGCATCTACGACAGTTAAAGCCGTATTATTGTCTAATTGACCTACTTTTTCATAGGTAGTCCCGGGTCCAGAGCGCACATTTAAGGGAGGATTGGCATCAGCGGCAAAGACTCGATGCAGCGAGGAAGTTAAAGAAGTAAAGACATAACCTTCCACGGGTTTATCGATGCGAAGCCAATTGTCATCCGTCCCTATCACGTTTAAAGGTGTGCCATTAGTCAGTTCTGTAACCACCGAAAAGTTTGTTCCTGCCCCTGAACGGACTTTTAAAGGCGGATTCGGGTCATTGACAAACACGCAATAGGAGGATTTTGTTAAGTCACGATGAACATAACCTTCAATCGGTTTACTGATTTTGAGCCAATTTCCCTCTTCACCTACAACCGTTAATCGTGTCCCGTTATCTAAACGCCCCACAGGATCATAATTACTCCCTGCACCTTTCCGCACATTTAAAGGCGGATTGGCATCACAGACAAAGACGAATTTTTCAGGCTGAGGTAGGGGGGGTTGACTTCCTAAATATTCCTTAACCCCTGCACAAATTTTCTCAACAATTTGCTGATAACCGCCATCCCTCAACCAAGTTGCATCCGCATCATTGTCAATAAAGCAACTTTCAAACAAGATGGTGGGCATGGTACAAGCATGGGTACAATTCCAGACACGACTATACCAGTCATGGGCAAAGGGCGTTCCAGCGTATTCATAACCCCGTGCTTGTAAAGGCAGTCCTCGGAAGTGTTTATCCATGATTTTGATAAATTTCTCAAATTCTGGACTCCGATTCACATAAAATAACCACCAACCTTTTGCCTGTCGGTTACAAGCATTATGATGCAGACACAAACAAACATTTGCACCACTGTCATTAGCTCGTTGTTGCAAGGTGGAAAGGGAAGCTAATTCATTTTCTTGACGACAGATAATCACTTGATAATTGCCCTCCGCTTCTAAACGGGCCTTAACTTCAACTGCTTCTTTCCAGTTGTAGTCTTTTTCCCGTAAATTTAGCGTATGGTTGACTGCCCCTGAATCTGTCCCTCCATGTCCTGGCATAATAGCAACTTTGAAAATCCGTGATGGAGGAGGTTGTTCTCCACCATATTCATCTAGTAAGCTTTGAGCTTCAGGGAAAACATTTTTGACCTTACTGACATAGTTTGGGTCGGTGGCATAGCCTTTTTCCCAAATATATTGTAAATAGCCTTCGGGATCATTATCATAGGCCTCCCATCCCTGATAGGGGGAGTTCGGACGACCGATAAACCGCCAATATCCCATTGCAGCCTGTTCTGCGGTTTTCCAATGACACCAATAACAACCATTGGGTTCGCTAGGGGTAACTAACCAAATTTGATGGGTGATTTTTTCGGTGTAATTGTCGTCAATTTTATCTCGCCATTTGAGTCCACCAGGGTTTCCTGCTTCTTGAAAAAGTTTACTCGTACCTCGTGCAGATTCAACGATTGCTTGTGCTAATTGAACAACCCGTAATTTGCGATACCGAGTGGGAATTTGTTCGGTGATAGCAACGGCACGCACATAATCAGTCCATGAGAACATCATAATCATTTCCTCCTATTATTAAACAGTTTCCAAATACTAAAAGTTAGGGAATGCCAATTAATTGATTACTGCTCAAAATTCTTGAGATTTTCCTTTAAGTAAGCCAAGAGAATCTCTAGACGTTTTGCTTCCGCTTCAGTCACTCGTTCACCTTTTTGTTTTAACTCAAAATACCGCTTAGTAGAACTAGCTAAACGAATAGTTTTACCCAATTCTTCTAAGGCATTGAAGTAGGGAATCACAGTATTAGAAGTGGTTAGAGGATAGTTAGTAGTTCTGTGGTAAGCTTCTAATACTTCAGTGGCTAAGTTTTTCTCGATTTGACTGGGGGCTAAAGTAATCCCTTTTTTGATGTTAACTACAATGTAAGGACTGACGGGTTTATTATTAGTTGAAGTCACAATCCCATTCGATCCCATTTTCAAGGTTTCTATCTCAACGGGTTCAAAGAAAAAGGCATAAGCTCCTGTTTGTAAGGGAGCTTCTCCAATCACAGGTCTTTGCTCAACGTTAGCAGGATAAAGACCAAAAGTTGATGTTTTCACTTGGGGTTGAAATCTAGCTTCAACAACAGTTGCCAGAATATTATTAATGCCCTGTAAGGCTGTACTTCCCAGTGTTGTATAAGGTATTAAACTAGGAAAAGCCGCCCCTACAGTTCCCACAACTTGCTTCAATGAATTGGTAACTTGTTCTAAAGTAGAACGTCCTAATCCTTGACAAAAACTACTAAACGATAAATACAATTTCTGAGATTTTTCATCTTTTTGAAAGTCTTCAATTACAGCAACATTTTCAGCCCAAATGTCTGTTACATCTAAAGTCATTCCAGAGATGTGATTAAGATAGTGAACCTTGAAAATAGGGGTTTCTTGATCTCCTAATCCTATCTGACTGACAAGAGCGAAATAGTTATTATCCCACTGTCCTGCTAAATAATGACCTTTGTACTTAGTATACAGTTGCAGTGAAATTGTATTGATCGAGATAGTAAAATCCTCCGCAGGAGCAATTAAAGCATCATTGTCCTTGATATAGGGATCAAGTAATTTTCCCGGTTCGTGAAGAGGAACTCTACCAATAGTTGTCGTGGTCATTTGATATTCTCCTGATGGCATCAATAATGCAGGTAATACATCTAAGCAATTACTGTTGTCCCGGTGATTAAATCTTTAAACTTTGCCGCAACCTGATTTTCCCAAGCCTGAAAAATCAGATCATCTTCAAATAATTTTTGAGGATTAATGGTAGAATTAGGATTGATCAGAACTCCGATATCTCGGTATTCAGGTTGCTCATCTAAAGCGTAAGCTGCTAACTCACTACAAATCCATTTATCAGGACAGTTGAGAGCTTCAGACAGTAATTTTTTGATTTTTTGCCGTGATAAAAGACTGAGTATCTGACCGGGTAAACTTCCAGAAAAGGCATGAGCTAGGATTAGTTTATAGTCATATTTTTTACCTACTTCTGGTTTGAGAATCTCAACAATACGCTCTGCAATCTCATCAGTTAAATCTTTGGGTTTGCGGAAGAAAATTTGGCAATTAGAAGGTTCAAAATAGGGTTGTAGATCATTTTCTTCTACCCTATTCGTGCCAGCATTCGCTTCAATACAGGTATTTTCCCCCGTGACGATGAGAGCGTGAGTAGCATAAATATTGCTCATTTTATCCCACTTAGTAAAATAAGCAATTCCTCGACCGACTGGATGTGTTCCGTCATAGGTAAAACCGATGTAACCCTTGTTATAGTTAACTCCGTAAACAGGGTTCAAGGTGACGATTTCAAGTTCGGCTTTTTGTTGTAGTTGAGTAGTCATTTTTTTGCCTCTCAGAACGTAACAAAGGACGTTTCAACTCTGTTCGGAAATGATATATAGCGTTTCTGATTCACAAGAGGTACATTCACGATTGTGAACAGCTTAATCAGCAAAGGTTTAAGTGTGCCGCACAGATGCGAGAACCGCTATAGATGAGTTAGATAGCTGGCGTGACTAGGTAAAATTAGATGCGGTACTTATACTTAACACTCTAGATTATTGATCAGAATTTACCGCCCTAAAGACGGCAAATTAATATATTTCTTTAGGTTTCTGTATATAAGTTTACAGAATATTGTTGAGCTATTTATTAATAAAAAAAGTTGAGTTTGATGGCAAAGTATCTTAACACCTAAGCTCGCCAACCTGAACTTTAGCCGATTCTCGATCGCAATTTTAGCCCACCCTAGCACTGCGCTCTTTTTCTACGAGGATTTTTACTAAGAAAAATGATCTGTCTGCCTGAGAACAGGCTATAGTGATCATCAAACCCTCAGTGAAAAACTTCCCGTGTCTTCAGTATTCCGCCTTCCTCCCTATTTTTCCCCCGCTCTGCAGCGTCGAGTCATCAAAACTCTCGCCGCAAAAAAAACCCGTCAATTCTTGACATGGGCGGCAGCTTGTGCTAGTTTTTTGATCCTCTGGGCGTGGAATTGGCAGTTAGTTTTGGCCACTTTAACCGGGGTGGGGGCGATGATTGGAGTTTACCATCTCCAGGGTCAAAACTGGCGATCGCTGTGGCTGTGGGGGCGTGCTTTTTTCAGCGCCGATAGCGGTAAGTTAACTTTAGCGGTAGTCTGTGGCGGTTTAGGCAGTTTAGCCACCTATCTCGCTGTCGCAATTTGGACCTATGCCGAAAATCGCTGGTTGGCCCTAGCCTCAATTTTGCAAGGATTTGGCACGGTTTTGACTTTAATCCTGCTAGGATGGCATTTTCTCGACCATCGCGGTCAAAATGAGTCAAAAAACTTCGATCGCTGGTTAGAAAAATTAACAGTCAATGATCCCTTAATGCGCTTAATGGCAGTCCGACGTTTAAGTGAAATGCAACTTTCCCCCAGTCGTCGAGAACAATGCCAAGAATACTTCCGTTATCTTCTCTCGCGAGAAACCGATGCACAAGTGCGATCGGCTTTACTTGATAATTTTTCCGGCAAAGAAGCAATCAAACCGCAACCTTTACAAATACCACTACAGGTGAAAAAATCCCTCTTGAAATATGATTAAAAAGCTCTCTGCTATTAGCAATCAGCCCTCAACTAAAGCTGACTGCTAGACGCTAAAGACGATATTTTTTTCACACCAAAGTTAACTCGCGCTCCTCGATATTTTGGAACATCAGTGTACTCAGATAACGTTCCCCGAAACTAGGCTGAATCACCACAATTAATTTACCCTCATTTTCCCGTCGTTGGGCTAGTTGAATTGCGGCACAAAGATTGGCACCGGAAGAAATCCCCGAAAGCAAACCCTCTTCTTTTGCCAGACGACGACCAAATTGAAAAGCTTCCTCATCACTGACAGTAATTACCTCATCAATCAGATCTGTGCGTAAAACTTCCGGAATAAAACCCGCACCGATACCTTGAATTTTATGGGGACCGGGATTACCGCCTGAAATCACCGGACTATTGAAAGGTTCCACCGCGACTACTTGAAAACTAGGTTTACGGGATTTAATCACTTCAGCGACTCCCGTAATCGTGCCTCCAGTACCCACACCCGCAACAATAAAATCTACCTGTCCCTCCGTATCTTGCCAAATTTCCTCAGCAGTGGTGAGACGGTGAATTTCCGGGTTAGAAGGGTTGCGAAATTGTTGCAACATATAAGCGCCGGGGATACTATCGACGATTTGCTGCGCGCGTAAAATTGCCCCTTTCATGCCTTGGGAACCGGGGGTAAGTTCTAGGGTAGCACCGTAGGCTTTTAACATCGCCCGGCGCTCTAAACTCATCGTTTCCGGCATAGTTAAAATCAAGCGATAACCCTTAGCTGCCGCAGTCATCGCTAGAGCAATTCCCGTATTGCCAGAGGTGGGTTCCACTAAAACCGTGGTTTCTGGATTGATTAAACCCGCTTTTTCGGCACTATTAATCATGTGAGTGCCAATGCGGTCTTTGACGGAAGCAGCGGGATTCATCCCTTCTAATTTCATCACAATTCGGCCAAGACAGCCCTCCGCTTGGGGAATCCGATTCAATTGTACTAAAGGTGTGCGGCCAACCAATTCGGTGACATCGTGAGCGATACGCATGATATTTTCTCAGTCTAGGTGATTCGTGTGCTTATTTATAGCGTTGACATACTCCCCCGCATGAACGACGAGGGATTCTTATTCATAGTTCATAGAAATCCACTTGTTATCTCTGGTTTCCCTTCAATAGTAGAGGCGGTTTTCTCCCCATGCTTTCGGTCTTCCGACCCAGATTCCCAATGCCCTTGGGTACTGTTTTGCCATTCCATCCCGAGAACTTCCATTCCTCTTTTAAGAATATTTAAAGCCGCATTTGTATCACGACAGATTTTAATTCCACAGTGAGGACAAGAGTGAGTTCTAGTGCTTAGTGACTTTTTCACCCGATGACCACAATTAGAGCAATCTTGGGAAGTGTAGTTGGGTGCAACCGCAACTATTGCTTTATCCCAAATTTTGCCATAGTAGTCTAGCCATTGAGTGAATTGATACCAACCTGCATCAGAAATAGACTTAGCCAAGTTATGATTCTTGACCAGATTCGACACTTTTAAAGCCTCATACACCACAACATCGTTAGATGCCACTACGTTTCGGGCTAACTTAATCGCCCAATCTTTCCGCTGGCGTTGAACTTTCAGGTGGAGTTTACCCAGTCTTTTTCTGGTTCGATGGTAGCTCTTGGATTGAGGTTTTGCCCCTTTTCTATACTTTTTACTTAATCGTTTTTGTTGACGTTTTAGCCTTTTTTCTGCTTTTCGCAAATACTTAGGATAAACTACAGCATTGTCGTTTTGGTCTTTGTAAAAATATTGCAATCCCAGGTCAAGACCGATAACATTGCCTGTATAGTTTCCCTGCTCTTTGCGGTCAGCATCAAAGCAAAATTGGGCATAATACCCGTCGGCTCGGCGTACAACACGAACACGATTAATCTTTAGTCGAAAGAGGTCTTCTCTTGTTTCCTTGTCGCAATAAAGAGAAAAAGCACCGGCATTAAAACCGTCAGTGAAAGTAATATACATACAATCATCTGAGAGTTTCCATCCCGAAACCTTATACTCAACAGAGCGACAATGCTTTTTGAATTTTGGATAGCCTTTTTTCTTTTCTCCTTTTCGACAACGAGTATAGAAGTTAGAAATAGAAGCCCAAGCTCTTTCTGCACTGGCTTGACGAGCGGCAGAGTTTAACTTTTTGGCCAAAGAGAACTCTTGAGCAAGGACTTTGCACAGTGCATATAAATCATTTCTTCCTACCCCCGAATTATCCATCCAGTATCTAACCGCTTTGTTACGAATAAATTGGGCGGTACGGATGGCTTCATCCAGAGCTTGGTATTGCTCTTTAGTGGCGTTTAGTAGCTTGGCTTCTCTAACTATCATGTCTTGATTTTATCACAAGAGGTGGTTGATAAGCAACTATTGAGAAGAAAAAGCCGCAATTCTCAGTTTTAGACATAGCAAGCCTTTTAGGGATTTAAAGAACATTTTAAAGGGGGATTTTTGGTCAAAAGCCTGAAGACTCGTGACATGAAATTTGCAATCCCATTGAATTTGACCCCGTATTATGCGAACTAACCCCCAAAAGCCTTGCTACAGGGCAAATTTAGAATTGCTGAAGAAAAAGCCGCCCGGTCGGGCGGGGAACCTTAAACCCAATTTTTCGGTAAGTTCTCAGCTTTAGCGTTTGAGAATTTCCTCACTGGCCAAGCGGAGCGCTATATAGCTCACTTATAGCAAAGGCCAGCCCTAGATCGGCAAAATTTCCGTTTTCCTTTGTTTCTTCACCCGGTCCGCCTAGCTTGAGAGGATGTACTCTAGAATCTGGATATGATAGACCTCTTGCAAAAATCAAAAATCTTCCGTTAGGTGAGGAGTAAGGAGCCAGTAGCTGGTCGTCAGGAGAATTAAGAATGAGCATTAATTGATTAAATGCTCTATTTAGGTATTTTATGCAATTTTATCTCTATTTTTCTTATTTTTGAACTCTCAAAAATTAATTATGCAAGAACTCTAATGGTCAAATCAACTCTAGACACAACAGCAAAAGTTCTGCCGGGGAACAAACTTGAAATTCAGGCTCCAGGTCTTTCAGTCGGGCAAACTGTGGAAGTGATTATCCTAGTTCAAGAGGCTAATCCGTCTTATTTATCCCCTGAAGAACAAGCTTTATCCCTAGAGCAACGTCTGGCTTTTCTCAAGTTACCATTGATTGGGCGCGGGCGTATCCTTGAAAGGCAGGCTGAGTCTATGCTTGACCACTATCAGCCAGATTCTGAATGGCAGGAGTTGATGTCAGATGATATGATCAGCTACTAATCGGTCGGGAGAGATTATCAAAGAGCAAGGATTAACTAAATATATTGGTCTTCGGCAAGAAAAAGGAAGAAATCAAAAGCGGCATAGCAATTTTTATATAGGATTGCACGCTAACGCTTGGGTAGAGTCTTGGCAAATGTTTGCTATTGAAACTCAGCAATTAATGAATTTAATCCCCCCTAAGTGTGCTAATTATACTAAATCCTGTTTTGAAAAGTTGATAACAATCGGTCATAAGTTAGCCAATGATAGTTAGTCAAGCTTTTAATTTCATTAGTCATTGTTTCGAGATACTGACAACGAGTTATCAGAATTTCTGACCTCTCTTCAATCGTTTCAAAATGCTCATTAACCAGAGGTTCATCTACTAGAGGCCACAATCTCTCGGCTGGCTGTAGTTCTGGTGAATAAGCAAAGTAGAAAATCGAGTAGGATTCCATCGGGAACTTCAAGTTTTTGACTTCTATGCCACCCAGCATTATCTTGTACTAATAGGACAATTTTTTCTGCCGATAACCCGACATCTTCTGCAAAAGATTGAGAGAATAAACTTAACCATTGATGATTAACTCTTGGGATTAAATACCAGAGTGTTTTCCCTTTTTTCGGCTCAACAAATACCTAAACATATAACCATTCATAACGATGATGCACTAGGGCAGAAGGCCTTTCTAATATTGGTAAACAGACTTTTCTAATGATTGGTTTTAAGACAACTTGATGTTCGTCAAAGAACCAGGCTTCTACCTAAGAATTGGAAAATTTATCTCTTAATTATTGGACTTTTATTGGTAAATTTTACTTAAATTTTTATTGTTCAACTGGGTCTCCATTTTTATGTTTTGGTCTGGGTTTTTGACAAGAATATCTCGACTTTTTTAAGTAATCCCATCCCCTTTGATTCCCAACTTTTTCTCGTCCCGTTTCCTTTTCTATCCATCTGGCTACCTTCGGACCTGTCCAGATTCCTCCATCGGCAGGACGTTCTTTCAGTTCTTCTTTGAATTTTTGAAATTGTTCTTCCTTCAATCAAGGTTCTTTTCCTCTCCGATGTTCCGCACTTTTTCTTGTTTCCACTGAGTCTTGACTGCTTCTGTATCTATCTTTCAGTTCCTCTGAACTTAGATGTTCGGCTAAGTAAGCTTTCTTGGGCATTTTATCTCCTCATCTTTACTCGTTTTATTATAACAGTATTTGGTAGTAGCCTCTTTTTCCTAGGTCAAAACATAAAATAAATGTTAAAGATTACAATTCAACATTTGGTTTAGGATAGGATTAGAAAAGGAGAAGATTGGACATGACCTAATTTCACTAAAAGCTAAATGGGGTTTGCCGAATAAGTCCCCAGAGCGGATCTAGAAGCCACAAGGCTGGCAAAATGGTAGTTTCGTCGCTTAATTTCAGGATTTTATCTGGCGCTCAAAGAGCGAAAGTGTAAGGGTTTTGACTCCCTATTTCGATTTCTCAACGTTTGTTTCTGGCACTTTTTGGAAACAAAAGCCCAAAACCCTTTTCTGGCAGGGCTTGTAATCATATTCAGCAAGCCCTAAACAGTCCCCTGTCTCCTCTGAGGTTAGGAGCGTCTGGCTAGTGGAAAAGAACGCTCGGCCTCTCTTATTTGATAACTTTCCTTTCTGATTATCTGGTGAGGATTTAATATATGGCTGGGTTTAACGACATCTACTTCTCTTATACCTACTACTACGGTAACGGCGACCATTACACTGGCTACGGTTACGGTGATAGTTCCCTCGGTTACTATAGTGGTCAGTACAAATACACCGAC
>VYLF01000258.1_pt1 | contig 24375 bp, 23 predicted proteins | sample 5114371 | NCBI WGS metagenome assembly VYLF01 (sample SAMN12291773, study PRJNA351875) | freshwater metagenome | isolation source: freshwater lake | place: USA: Michigan, Kent Lake | collected 2013-08-15 | reverse complement strand
AATTTTTGTCAATTGTTTGCGATCTGGAGCGAACTAATCAATTAAATCTCTTGCCAGATAAGGATTTAGTCGATTTATGCCCCCATATCGAACCATACCAAGTAACGAAGAGCCCTGTTCCTGATTATCTAAGAAAGATTCAAATTAATGTTATTTTACACCCAATAATTAAGAACTTAATCCATAATTTTCAAGAAAATAATCTAGAAAGCAAACTAATCGATTGTTTAAAGACATTAAAAAATGAACCTTCTGGACAAATTGGCGGCATTGCTGGCAATATTATTAACTTACTTAATATACTGAAAAATGGTTACTTAATCGGCTACGATTTTTCCCATATCCCTATTCGACAAGTCGATTTTTCAAACATTAGACTCAACCAAGTAGATTTTTCATACTCACAGTTTTTTGACTGTATTTTCCCTCAAACTTGTGGCAGTATTTTATCAATTTCTTGCAGTCAGTTTAATCGCTCTTTTCCAAGAGAAGATCTTTTAGCAACTGGTGACAGTCATGGGATGATTTACCTCTGGAAAGTCAAACAAGATGGAAAATTAGAATTAAGCAAAAGCTTTCCTGCTCACGGAAGCTGGGTGTGGTCAGTAGCCTTAAATTCCGAGGGACAGTTACTAGCAAGTGGGGGACAAGATGGAATTGTTAAAATTTGGTCTATTACAACAGATCTATCTATAAATTGTCATTCTTTGCCCCACCCTTCTCAAAAACATTATGCTCCTATTAGAGCCGTTACTTTTAGTGCTGATAGTAAGTTTTTAGCCACAGGAAGTGAGGACAAAACTATTAAAATATGGTCAGTTGAAACAGGAGAATGTCTCCACACCCTTGAAGGACATCAAGAACGAGTAGGTGGTGTTACCTTTAGTCCAAATGGTCAACTTTTAGCCAGTGGGAGCGCTGATAAAACTATCAAAATATGGTCAGTTGAGACAGGAGAATGTCTCCATACTCTTACAGGACACCAAGATTGGGTTTGGCAAGTTGCCTTTAGTTCCGATGGTCAACTTCTAGCCAGTGGAAGTGGCGATAAAACCATCAAAATATGGTCTCTTATAGAAGGAGAATATCAAAATATTGATACTTTAACAGGACATGAAAGCTGGATTTGGTCAATTGCTTTTAGTCCAGACGGTCAATATATAGCCAGTGGGAGTGAAGATTTTACACTGCGGTTATGGTCAGTAAAAACCAGAGAATGTCTTCAATGTTTTAGGGGATATGGCAATCGATTATTATCGATTACTTTTAGTCCCGATAGTCAATATATCTTGAGTGGGTCTATAGATCGATCGATCCGATTATGGTCTATCAAAAACCATAAATGTCTTCAACAGATTAATGGTCATACTGACTGGATCTGTTCAGTAGCTTTTAGTCCCGATGGAAAAACATTGATAAGTGGAAGCGGAGATCAAACGATTAGATTATGGTCAGGGGAAAGTGGCGAAGTAATTAAAATTTTACAAGAAAAAGATTATTGGGTTTTATTGCATCAAGTCGCGGTTAGTCCGAATGGTCAACTGATTGCTAGTACCAGTCACGATAACATCATTAAACTTTGGGATATTAGGACAGATGAAAAATACACTTTTGCTCCAGAACATCAAAAGCGCGTATGGGCGATCGCTTTTAGTCCTAATAGTCAAATATTGGTGAGTGGTAGTGGAGATAATTCTGTTAAGCTTTGGTCAGTTCCGAGAGGATTTTGTCTTAAAACTTTTGAGGAACATCAGGCCTGGGTATTATCAGTAAATTTTAGTCTTGATGGAAAATTAATAGCAACTGGTAGTGAAGATCGAACTATTAAACTCTGGTCTATTGAAGGTGATATGACTCAATCTTTGCGGACTTTTAAAGGTCATCAAGGAAGAATTTGGTCTGTTGTCTTTAGTCCTGACGGTCAGCGATTAGCCAGTTCAAGTGATGATCAAACGGTCAAAGTTTGGCAAGTCAAAGATGGTAGATTAATTAATAGTTTTGAAGGTCATAAGTCTTGGGTATGGTCAGTAGCTTTTAGTCCCGATGGGAAGTTACTAGCAAGTGGGGGGGATGACGCAACAATCCGAATTTGGGATGTTGAAATAGGTCAACTTCATCAACTCCTGTGTGAACATACTAAAAGTGTCAGGTCAGTGTGTTTTAGTCCCGACGGTAACACATTGGCCAGCGCAAGTGAAGACGAGACGATTAAACTTTGGAACCTAAAAACAGGAGAATGTCAGAATACTTTACGCTCTCCCAGACTTTATGAACAAACAAATATTAAGGGAGTAGAAGGGTTAAATTATGAAACGAGCAACACAATGAAAATTTTAGGAGCTTTTCTGTCACGTTGAAGAGAGGATAGAAGTTAGTCAAGGGAGTCTCAATGAGAGGTAATCCCGATCTGAAAATCCCTAAAACCCCACACCCTCTCCCATTTCCCCTCTCCTGTCTCCTCAGCTTAACGGGTTACTCCATCCACCACCGGACGGACATCGCTGCCCTCAAAATAGCCGGGGTTGCCTGTCCAGTTGAAATCCGACACGCGGATGTTGAGTATTCCCAACTGCAGCACGGGGTTATAGCGCAAAATTAAACTATAGGTACGACGACTCCATTCGAGAAAATATTCTGTACTGATTTCCTTAGCTTGATCGATACTATAAATACTCTGGAAACCCACGCGAATCGGACCATATACCTGTTGAGTTATACCATATGACATTGTTTGTTGATCAACAAAGCGATCGAAGAAAAAGGGTGATTGTCCGTTGACTAAACCCTGACTAAAACTGAGATTAAACCCGGTATAGTCGAGAAAATTGCCGGAAAAACGCCCAAACTGTCCTAATAATCCCACGGTTCCCGTGACGGAATTTTGCGTCTCTCCATTAGTGTAATAACCGGTGACACCGGTGACACCAGTGACAAGAGCAATATAGGGTTGAACGGGAACGGGAGAAAATCTTAACCCTTGGTCGGGAGTCGGTGGTAAAGTAAGGGCAGACCAGAGTAAAAAACTGCGATTGAGGGAGACAGCCCCCTGAAAACGGCTTAAATTAGTAACATTATCCGTTGCATTGGCCGCTAAGAGATCACTGCGATCGGTGGGTGCGTTAACATTCTGAACAGAAGCTTGATAACTGAGTCTAATATCCGTATTCGGGACGACAATCACAGGTGAGGTCAAAATTGCCCCAAAACTGCTATTAACCGTCTGAAACCCTAAAGAACCGTTAAAGAGACGCTCGCGATAATTGTACTCCACATTGAGCAGATAGGGATCCTGCAACTGTCCGATCGTCTGTTGAAAGCGAATTTTAGAACGAACACTATTTTCGATCTGTTCCAAATCTAGATTAGAAAAAGAAGCTGTCGCTTGCAAAAACGAGCGCTCGCCAAAATTAGTGGCAAAATTGCCCAATAAACCAAAAGCTTTCGGACTAAGGGCCGAAACTTCCCCACCTCCAGGGTTAGCTGAGGGAAAAGCATCGGGATTAAGGACTTTTTGCACTAAATATTGCGGTGTCAACTCGAAAAGAGTCTTCGGTGTCTCCACTAAAGTTAGGGGACTTTCTACGAAAAATCCGCCCCGATCCTCCCCATCATAGCCCGGGGCAATTAAAAAAGGACGACGACGACGGCGATCGAAAGTAAGACTATTAATAAACGTGGGTGCCACTACCCGTTGATCGAAAACCAACTGGGAATTACTCATCCGTAACTCATCGGTAAAGGGGCCGGTACTGCGAAAAGTGGCGGAATTAGCCCGAACTTCCAACTCAGGGGGGGAAAAAGGGTCATTCGTCAGACGCACATTAGTGGCATTCCACACCTTACCATCAAAATTCAAGCGTTCGGCCTGAAAACGGACACGATTAATCGTTCCCCCCGATGGACTACTAATATTCTGTCGATCGCGCCGACTAGGATCCTGTCCCCCGACGACAAATTGAAAACCCTCTCCCGTGGTGATTCTCTGCAAGGGTTGATTTAATGCCAAACGATCGGTTAGGGTTGCAAAAGAACTACCGGCCCCCACATCCGTGGGCAGCGTTTGTCCTAAATCCCTAGCGGTGCTGGGTTGAAAAATCTCCCCATTAGCATTAAATACCACACCGCTATCCTGGACGAAATAATACTCAAAGCGATCGCCGCGCAGGATTTGATCTCCCCGGGTTAGGATCACCTGGCCCTCCGCTACTGCTAACTTTTCGGGAAGATTAATCTGTAAGCGATCGGCCGTTAGTACACTTTGGGCAAAACGCAGGGTGACATTACCTCTAGCGGTGATAATCTGCCGATTTTGGTCAAATTCCTGCTCATCGGCCACTAATTCTAGGGGTCTTTCCCCTTCTGGATTAGCGGTCTGATCTAGGCTGTTATTGAGGGAAATCAAGTATTCTTGACCGGTTTTTTCGCCTTTTTTCCGCACTAATAGCCGAGTTGAGCCATTTTTCTGGTTAAGAGCTTTTTGATTTAATCCTGAAACTATCTCGGTTTCGGGATGAATAGTGACACCAACGGCTGCGGGGGGTGGAGAATTCTGGACAGAAAGGGGTTTTCCTAAAGCTGCCGCGTCACCCGCACTGCTAGGTAATGGTTTTAGGGGAATACCCTGATCGGGAACCAAGGGTTTTACCTCGACGCTTTCCGGGGGTGGAGTGACGGTGAGGGGAATAGAAACGCTCTCTTCTGAAGGCTTTTTTGTTTCTAGAGGTGCTGGGGTGACAGGGAGGGGAACTACAGACGCGGGACTATTTTCAGAAACTTGGCGTTCCTCCGTTTCCGGTTCAGCTACAGTGTTAATTAGGGCAGGTGGTTCAACAGCTAAGAGAAAAAAAGACATGACTGCACGAGTCGGCGATCAAAATAGAGGACGAGCGAACCTCATTGACATCCTCGCCGCCCTAAAAGTGCGGCGATTCCTAAACCTCACGATTTAAGTTTCTGCTTCCACCACCGTCGCATACCACAGTTAAAAAACCATGTACTGTCTTACACAAGCCGAGTTTTCAAGGTGCTGCGCCGTCCACTTGGTTTTCGAGACTGGCCTTTTAATTCTAACGTAAAGCCAACCTAGAACGGCGGGGTTTCAGACCCAAAATTTCCGATGATACTACCATGATCATTATTTCTAGGGAGACAGGGAAAGTTTAATAACTTGTTCCCTGTGCCTCTACCCTAGAACCAGTTTGTTAATTGTCTTCTACTCAAAGTCTTTGCGTCCGGGGTTACGGGTAGGATCGCCAGAAAGGAAGCCAAAGATAAAAAGTAAGACAAAGAAGGAAACAACGATATAAACGGCAATTTTTAGGGTTAACATTACTAAGACGTTCTCCTTAGACTAGATTAATTCAATAACAGGGGTGATCATACCTTGACCTACTTTACCCCATTTGGGCGATCCCTGAACAGAGAAAAGCGATCGGTCTTCAGTCGTCAGTTATCAGTTATCAGTTATCAGTTATCAGTTATCAGTGATCAGATAAGTGGGTGGGTGGAATTAAATATAAGATGAACGTAGGTTGGGTTGAAGCATGAAACCCAACGCCCGCTCATGTTACGCTACCGCTAACCTATCCTACAAATAATTGTGCCTCCCTACTTATGAGTTTTTAGTGGACAGTCTGATCAGTGATCGGTGATCGGTTATCAGCCTACTGTTTACTGTTTACTGATCACTGAAAATACGACTAAATAGCCTATTTTTAGCCAATTTATGAATAATCTCGGTAAATTATATGTGGTGGGAACGCCGATCGGCAATTTAGACGATCTGACCTTCCGATCCTTGGCAACTCTCAAAAAAGTCGCTCTCATTGCTGCCGAAGATACCAGACACACGGGCAAATTATTGCAGCATTTTGATATTTCAACCCCTCAAATTAGTTACCATGAACATAATCGCCTTTCCCGTCTCGATCAGTTATTAAATATTCTCAGCCAAGGTCAGGATATCGCTTTGGTTACTGATGCGGGAATGCCGGGGATTTCTGACCCGGGTTATGAGTTAATTAAAGCTTGTATAGAAGCTAATATCGAAGTGGTTCCCATCCCCGGAGTAACGGCGGTAATTACTGCTTTAGCGGTGTCGGGATTACCCACGGAAAGATTCTGTTTTGAAGGATTTCTTCCGGGTAAGGAAAAGCTGAGACAAGAGCGCTTAGAGAGTTTAAAAACCGAAACAAGAACGATGGTTTTTTATGAAGCACCTCACAAACTTCTTAAGACTTTGGAGGATTTCCGCAAAACTTTCGTCCCAACGAGAAAGATAGTTTTAGGTCGGGAATTAACCAAGCTTTACGAAGAAATTTGGCGAGGAACTATCGCCGATGCGATTAATTTATATCGAGAGAATAAAACTCCTAAAGGGGAATTTACAATCGTAGTTATGGGCAACGATCAGGCGGATACTATCCAATTATCCGACGAGGAATTAAAACGGGAATTACAACAAATTATAGAACGAGGGGTTAGTCGATCGCAAGCCAGCAGACAATTAGCACAGGTTACTAATTTATCCCGCAGTCGTTTATACAAATTAGCTTTGGAAATTTGATGATTATCAATTTTTATTCCCACCGCTAACCCTCGATTATTTAGCCGATTGAAGTAACAAAATTCCCCCGGCAGTTAATCCTAAAATATTGGGCAACCAAGCGGCCATCAAGGGGGTTAAAACTCCGCCAATGCCTAAGGAACTGGTGACAAAAGATAGGAGATAATAGGAGAAAATTAGGACAATACAAATACCGAAACTGGTGGCTTTGTTAGAATTTTGGGGACGTAATCCCAAGGCTGCCCCAATCATCCCAAAAACTAAACAAACAAAGGGTAAAGATATTTTCTGCTCGATTTGAACCTGCAATTTTCTAATTTTGGTGGGATTGCCGCTTAATTGCAGTATTTCTAGGTATTCCCGCGCTTGTCTTAGGGTCATTTCTGAACCATCTCGGCCTCGAAAAGCTAAATCTAAAGGGGTACGCGGTAGGGCTAATTGTTGATGTTGAAAGCGGACAATATTACGATAGGAACCATTAGGATCAATTAGATAAATTGTGCCGTTATAAAAATCCCAAATATTTTTTTCAATATTCCAAGAAGCTGATTCTGAGGTAATAATTTGATTAACTTCTGGCTGGGTGCGATCGAGAATGGTTAAACCTAACATTTCTTGACCGTTAAATCTTTCGGCATAAAATAACCTTCTTAATACCGTTTGCGGTTCCCCTCCATCCGGTTGCCGCACTTTGCCGTATTCAGGATAAATAATATTATCTTCAATAAAAGATTTGCGATTTGGTCGCAGAGCTTTGGTCATGGTAGCATTAGCTTCATAACTGGCAGCCGGAGCCACATAATCATTAAAAACGTAGGTCAATCCCGTCACTATTAAACTTAGCACAATGGCGGGAATTATTAGGCGATAAACACTAATTCCAATACTTTTCAAAGCAATTAATTCGCTATCACTGGCTAAACGACTGTAGGCCATTAAAGCTGCTAAAAGTATCGACATGGGAAAGGCTAAAACGATAAACTCTGGCATTTTTAATAAGAGAATTTTTAGGGCCAAAGTAAAAGGTAAACCCGATTCAGTAATCCGTCGCACTAAATCAAATAAAGTCCCGATCGCCACTCCCAAAGAAGTGAATAAACCCATACCAAATAGAAAGGGCAATAATAACTCGACAAAAATATAGCGGTCTAAGATACTAAATCCGGGTATTCTACTTAAATTTCCTTGCCAATTGCCAACTTTCATGATATAATGCAGCGATTTTTATTAATAACAATTATCTGAAAAAATTATCACCCAAATAATACTGACGCACCAGAGGATTATTATAAAGTTCTTCGCCACTTCCCGCCGCTAAAATCTGCCCTTCGCGCATAATATAAGCCCGATTAGTGATAGCCAAAGTTTCTCGCACATTGTGATCGGTAATTAAAATTCCCATCTGACGCTCCCTTAAACCGGCGATCATCGCTTGAATCTCGGACACGGCGATCGGATCCACCCCGGCGAAAGGTTCATCTAATAATAAAAATCTGGGTCCGTTGACTCCCACCGCTAAAGCGCGAGCTAATTCCGTCCTCCTTCTTTCTCCTCCGGAAACGTAAGCGCCTTTAGTGCGAACAATCTTATCGAGGCGAAATTCTTTTAATAAATCATAGAGACGATTTGCCCGTTGGGAAAAGGGAACTCCCGACTGTTCTAGGGCTAACTGAATATTTTCTGATACAGTTAAATAACGAAAAATACTGGCCTGCTGCGTCAGATAGCCAATACCCAGACGCGCCCTTTGATTAAGGGGTAATTTGGTAATTTCTTTTTGATCGAGCCAAACGCGCCCTTGATTCGGTTTAATTAATCCCGTGGCGATATAAAAAGTTGTGGTTTTCCCCGCACCATTTGGTCCCAATAACCCGACAATTTCCCCCGGGGCAACAGTAATACTCACCCGGTTAACCACGAGCCTTTTACCGTAGGATTTATGGATATTTTCTAATACTAAAGTCATCTTTATCGGCTTTGGGTGTTGGGTGTGGGGACGTGGGGACGTGGGGACGTGGGGACGTGGGGACGTGGGGACGTGGGGTGTAGGGTGTGGGGTGTGGGGTGTGGGGTGTAGGGTGTAGGGTGTGGGAAGAATAACTAAAAATAATCTCCTGATTCCTGATTCCTGACTCCTGACTCCTGACTATCACTGCGGGTTAATAATTGGGGCAGCGGGGAGGGAAGGGGAAGGTATGGGTGCGGGTGTCGGGGAAGCAGCCGGTTGGGGGGAAGTTTCGTTATCTTGGACTAAATAAATTGACTCCACCTGCTGACTGGTTTGGGGAGTAGCGATAAATCTGCCCTCATCGACAAGATAAGTCATCGTTTCGGCGCGGATACTGTTGCCTTCCTGCAAAACGTAAACGTTACCCGTCATCACTAAACGACGTTCGCGGCTAAAATACTGAGCTTGGGCGGAAGTGGCCTGCATTTTGCGAGCGGGATAGAACACTTGTACGTTACCCCTAGCAGTAATTACCCCCGTTTTTGAGTTTGCCTCCTGAATATCCGATCGCACTGTCATGGCATTACCTGGTACAATATTCTGCTGTGCTTTGACTAGGGGAGAATTGCCCAATCCCATGATTAAGCCAGCAGAAACGAGGGCAACTAGCCATCCTCTGATTTTTGCGGATCTTGCTCTCATAGAAATGTCACCTATAAGTAAATGGTTTCAATTAAATTGAAGATAGATTTTGTCTTTGATCCCCCCTTAATCCCCCCTTGATAAGGGGGGTGCTGACAATTTTTAACACCCACCTACTTAGAGGTAATTGTATTGACTAACTAATCTAGCTGTTTAGAGAAGCGGATGACTTTTGAGGATTTTCGGCAGAGAACAGATAGATCGAGCGGCGTGGGGATGAGGATGTTCCTGATTGCTTTTCATCGCTTCTAGCACTGCCGGTAAAGCTTGGGGATCGAGATTCTGTAAAAAGTTTAATAGATCCAAACTCTCCCCCACCAAGTGCGTCACGTTGATCCCCTCGTAATCGGGTTGATAGTGTTGCAAACGTCTAACCCCTTCTCCCAAAAGGATTACCGCTCCGCGCCAGTTATTATTTTCCAGATGGTAACAAGCGACAGCAATCTGCAAAATGCCTTGATAAAAGGTTTTTTCAGGCTCTGCGGACTCCATCCACAAAGCCTCCAGGGTATCATGACAAGCATAGAATTGCTGGCGATTAAATTCGTCGATTCCTTGGCCAAAAGCACTGGCTGTCATTACCCTAAACTAATGCCCCTTCATCGATTCGCGGACTTCTTGGATATAGTCGAGGGAAATTATCTGTTCTTCCCCAGCAAACTCGTTATCGGGGGTAATAAATAGCATACAGTGACATTCTTTCCGTTCCCGCATCGGTACACAGGGACAATTCCAGAAAGTATTTTTTACCTCCGCTTCTTTGTCTTCGTAGTGACGACAGGGACATAAAGGAGCGCCTAATTCGTCCTTATGACGCGCTAATCCCTCAATTACTACGGCTGTCACCGAGAGATCGCTACAGAAATAAGTATTTGTACCTTTAGCGTACTGTTCGGCAAACTTTTTCATCGCCTCAAGACTCTTATCCGTGTTTGTGATCTGGCTCATAGTTATCTGATCCCCTTAGCTTTCTAAAAAAAAACTTTTTACCTAAAATGTCAGCTTGAAGGAACCCTCGGTTTTACCTCGGAGATGAAAAGCTGACATCGCCTTGACACCTTGTACGATGAGTTGCTAGATTATAAGCATAACACATTGAGAGGTCGAGTCAATGCGAGTCATAGAGTTTAAGTTAAAAACCAATTCACACCAAGAGATAGCCATTCAAGAGGCTATCAGGGTGGGACAGTTCATCAGGAATAAATGTTTAAGATTTTGGATGGACTCTACCAAAGAAGATCAGGTTAACTATGGTACTTTGTGTAGGCTAACTACCGAATTATCTAATAGTCCTGAATTTTCTTTTGTTGGTAAACTCAACTCTATGGCTCGTCAAGCAAGTGCCCAAAGAGCTTGGTTCTCTATATCCCGTTTTTATGATAACTGTAAAAAGCGCACCGCCCGCGCCGAATCGAATTCGGCGAGCGGACGGAGCAAGAAGGGTTTGGCGAAAAAAGGCTATCCCAAATTCAAAAAGTTTTCAAGGTCTGTCGATTACAAAACTTCTGGTTGGAAACTAACAGAAGACAAAAAGTTTATCCACATCACGGATAAAACAGGGATAGGAAAATTAAAGTTAATCGGCACTTTTAACCGTGAGATTCTCGATAAATCCACTATCAAAAGAGTCAGGCTTATTAAACGAGCAGATGGCTTTTATTGTCAATTTGTCTTAGACATTGAAAGAGTAGAACCCTTTGACTATACAGGAAAAGAAGTAGGGATTGATTTAGGTTTAAACCATTTATTAACCGACTCTAATGGGGATAAAATTGATAACCCACGGTTTCTTCGTAAGTCGGAAAAAAGACTAAAAAAGGCTCAACGTAAACTCTCAAAGAAGAAAAAGGGAAGCCAAAAAAGATTAAAACAGAAATCTAAAGTAGCTCGCCTTCATCTAAAAGTTTCTAGACAGCGTAAAGATTTTGCCGTCAAGACAGCAAAAGCGTTAATCCAATCTAACGATTTGGTAGTCTATGAGGACTTGAAGGTATCTAATATGGTGAAAAATCCTAAGCTTGCTAAATCTATTCAAGATGCGAGTTGGTCAATGTTCACCGATTGGCTAGACTACTTTGGGAAAATACACAGGAAGTTTGTGGTAGCGGTAAATCCACAATACACTAGCCAACAATGTTCTGATTGTGGCAATATCGTCAAGAAAACATTATCTGTAAGAACACATATTTGTTCTTGTGGGTGTGTCTTGGATAGAGACGAAAACGCCGCTATAAACATTCTCGCACGGGCAAATACTGTCGGGCGGACAGAAATTCAAGCCCTCGGACAGACTACCCACTGTCTATTAGGTGAAAGCTTAGTAGATAAGGTAACTGGATGAACAGGGAATCCCCAAGCGCTTAGTGCGATGGGAGCGTCAATATCCTATCTCGATCCGCTTCCCCTTGGCTGAGGGGAATTTTTAGAATCTCTTTTGATTTTGCGACCGATCCCCTTGTTAATCTAATACGATAAAAAGACTCTCTTTGGCCAAAAGCTCGATTTTTTGGCCAGCAAATCGGAATTATGGGGGCAAAGTTCCTAAAAACCTGTCCTTGATTCCCGCAATCCCTGTACCCTATCACTACCAGAACATGATTTTATCTTTCTTGGAGACAAATAAAATTTCTGACGATAATACACCTTGGTGGCTGAAAATTACCTCCCTTTCCCCCCACTGTATTTACTATTTTGGTCCCTTTGCTTCTTTTGAGGAAGCACAACAGCATCAGGGGGGTTATCTACAAGATATAGAGTCCGAAGGAGCGCAAGGAATCAGTCTTTCGATCGAGCGGAGTAATCCCCATTATTTGACCGTTTTTGACGATGGAAATCAGGATATAGCTAAAACTTTGACTTCCCATGCTCGAACCTTTTCTCGCTTTATTTCTTAAGTCTCCCTGTCCTCTTTGTCAACGGCAGAGCGAGCGAGAGCTTTGCCGTGATTGTGGGCGACAATTACAGTCCTATCGTCAGAATAACCCGCTTTTTCTCTGGCGTGGTTCTATTCCCCTGTTTATCTGGGGACGCTATGAAGGTAAATTAAAACAGGCGATCGCTAAAATGAAATATGATCGCCATCCCGCTCTCGGCTCTTTGCTAGGCAGTTGTATGGGGGAAACTTGGCTCCTTCGTCCTCCCCTCACCGATAAACGCTTGACGGTGATTCCTATCCCTCTCCACCCAGAAAGATTAAAGGAAAGGGGTTTTAATCAAGCAGAAGTTATTGGCGAGGGTTTTTGTCGTTTAACCGGTTATCCTCTGGCTAGTCGCGGATTAATTCGGATTAAGAACACGGCAGCTTTATTTAGTCTGGCAGCCGAGGAGAGAAAAAAGACGATGCAAGCGGCTTTTCAACTGGGGAAAAATTTACCGAAATCAGTGCCGATTCTCTTAATTGATGATATTTATACCACGGGAACCACGATTGAGGAGGCTGTGCAGGTTTTACAAACAGAGGGATATCGGGTAGTCGGTGCGATCGCTCTTGCCAGTTCCAAAATTAGCTAAAATGCCCAGACGGAATCGGTCTAGGCATTTTAGGATTTTAAATTAAGTCCGTTTGATCTTGTCGTATTGACTGATGAAAATCAAACCGATAGTAGCAGGGATCAGGACGATAGCCGCACCTAAAACAAGGCTCCAGAGAAAGTTAGCTAAAGAGGGTGTCATGATAGATAAATCCTTTGTCATATTTTCAAAGACTTAGTTTTTTATCTTATCACCTTGGGCGAGAAGACCTCCAGTTCCACGACCAGATAGATGCGATCGCAGGTTTTATATGTCTTCAATCCCTCAAAATAAAATCTCCCTTGACTTCTCAAGGGGATAGGGATGTTTGACAATAGGTGATAGTTACAAAACTTTAAACTAGATTGGCAAAGATTGTTATGGCTACTGACGATCGCAAACGTCGCATTCTCGATCATCTCTCCAGAAGTACGAGTGGTGCTGACTATATTCCTAAAAAACCGCTGCCAATTGTGGAAACTCCCCCGGTGGCAGCGGAACCCGTGGCAGCGCCGCCGCCAGTGACTCCTTCACCAGAATTAACTGCTAAAGAGCGCAAAAGAAAGATAATGTCCCATCTTTCCATGAGTAGTGAAGATTTTGGCGAAATTACTAGCACTGCCCCCGAAGAAAAGCGCAAACGCCAAATTAATGACCATCTACGCCAAAGCCAAGGATAAATAGTAAGGAGTGAGAATTAGCAACTAGGCATCTTCTAGACTGTTCTCACTCCCTCATTTTCTGCTGTCGATGGGGATAATGACAGTTGTTGCAAATCAGTTCCTCGCTCTGGCAACAAGGGAATGTTAAAGTTAGTAATGATCGCTTCGGTGATCGGATGACGCAATTTTTCTGTGGAACCCACATGATAAAAATGCTGTTTAGTATAGATATAAAACTTATCAGCACTCCAATTTTTTTTAATTAAAGGATTGCTTCTAAACTGATTACTGTGCCAAGTGGACAAAATAAACCGACAAGAAATATCCTTTAAAATAGTCACCAAACAATCTTCATCCTCTTCAGACCAAGAGTTAAAATAATCGACGTGTCTCCCTAAATAAGGAGGATCGAGATAGATCAAGTCTGTTTTTTGCCAATCAGATAAAGTCTCTCGAAAGTCAGCAACTTGAAAATTATAATCAGTTTTAATAAGAATATTTTCTAGGGCAATAACTTGATTGACTATTTTGGTAATATATGCTTGAGAAAAGCGTTCTGATTTATGACAGTAAGGGACGTTAAACTGTCCCTTACGATTGAATCTCATCACGCCATTAAAACAGGAGCGATTCAGAAATAAAAAATCTAGAGAATTAGGAGATTGATTAAATCTTTCTCGTACTTGATAATAATAACTTTCTCCCTGCTTCTTAAGAACTTGACCATTTTCTTGCAAAAAAAGCTTAACAGTTTTACTGGTAATAACTTGATTTTTTAGATTATTATAAAACTGGATAATATGAGTATTTGTGTCCGCAAGTAAAGCCTTTTTGGGATTAATATTAAAAGCCACCACTCCCGATCCAGAAAAGGGTTCTATCCAACGCCCAAAGCTCAGATCAGACACAATATTTTTAACATCTTTCACAAATTTAGTTTTAATTCCTTGACACTTAATCGGTGGCACAAGTGGCGTTAACTTCACTAAACACTCTCCTCATCAACAGTAATCTCTATCCACAGCAAACTTAGCTCCTGTTGGCTCGTGAATAAAGGTCAAATTAGGGTAAAAATTTTGTTGAGATACTAACTCTATCTTTAATTGGTTACATCTAGCAAAATTATCAAATATGGGAAAAAGAAGCAATTCTAGGATTTTGGAGATGATTTTCGTATCAATAGATATAGTATATACTTCTAGGCAGTTTAAATTCAGTACAGCTTATCCCAGAAACCATGAGACTCTTGTTAGAACAAATGAACTAAAAAAATCTCTCGTCACCATTCTTGTCAGAATTATGAGAATTACGTTACATTTAGTTAAGATTTAATTGGCTGCGGGGATTAATCTCGAAAAAATAACCTAAAATCCTTGACAAAAACAGCTAAATGAGTTAGGCAAAAATCTTTATCCTAGAACCACTAAACAAACATGAAACTATCCTGGAAAACGATTTTACTGTGGACATTGCCCGCCCTTGTGGTCGGTTTTTTCCTCTGGCAAGGCACTTTTGCCACGGCCACCAGTAATATCGGCAATAACACCGCCACTACCCGCATGACCTACGGACGCTTTCTAGAATACCTAGACAGTGGTAGGGTTGTCAGCGTCGATCTCTACGAAGGGGGCAGAACCGCGATCGTACAGGCCCTAGATCCGGAACTAGAAAACCGAGTACAACGCCTACGGGTCGATTTACCGGCCAATTCCCCGGATTTGATCGCCCGTTTACGCGATTCTAAAATTAGTTTCGATGCTCACCCGATGCGGAATGACGGCGCTTGGTGGGGATTCCTCGGTAATCTACTTTTCCCCTTTTTGCTGATTGCCGCTCTCTTTTTCCTGTTCCGCCGTTCTAATAATATCCCAGGCGGTCCGGGTCAAGCGATGAGTTTTGGTAAATCAAAAGCCCGTTTCCAGATGGAAGCAAAAACCGGCATCACCTTTGATGATGTGGCAGGAATTGACGAAGCGAAGGAAGAATTACAGGAAGTTGTCACTTTCCTCAAACAACCGGAGAAATTTACGGCCGTCGGGGCCAAAATCCCCAAAGGAGTCCTGTTAGTTGGTCCTCCGGGTACGGGTAAAACCCTGTTGGCTAAAGCGATCGCCGGTGAAGCGGGTGTACCTTTCTTCAGCATTTCCGGTTCGGAATTTGTGGAAATGTTTGTCGGTGTCGGTGCTTCTCGCGTGCGCGATTTGTTCAAAAAAGCCAAGGAAAATGCTCCCTGTTTGATCTTTATCGATGAAATTGACGCGGTAGGTCGTCAACGGGGTGCCGGTATCGGTGGTGGTAACGATGAACGGGAACAAACCCTGAACCAATTATTGACAGAAATGGACGGTTTCGAGGGGAATACGGGAATTATCATCATTGCCGCCACTAACCGCCCCGATGTTCTCGATTCCGCTCTCATGCGTCCGGGCCGTTTTGATCGGCAAATAACCGTGGATGCGCCCGATTTTAAAGGTCGTTTAGAGATTTTAGACGTTCACGCCCGCAATAAAAAGCTGGCTAACGACGTTTCCATCGAAGCGATCGCCCGTCGCACTCCGGGGTTCAGTGGAGCAGATTTAGCTAATTTACTGAACGAAGCGGCAATTTTAACCGCTCGTCGTCGCAAAGAAGCCATTACCCTCCTGGAGATAGATGACGCGGTAGATCGCGTTATCGCCGGTATGGAAGGCACTCCTTTAGTCGATAGCAAGAGCAAGCGCTTAATCGCTTACCATGAAGTGGGTCATGCGATCGTGGGTACGCTCTTAAAAGATCACGATCCCGTCCAGAAAGTGACTCTGATTCCCCGGGGACAGGCCCAGGGTTTAACTTGGTTCACTCCCAACGAAGAACAGGGTTTAACCACGAAAGCGCAGTTAATGGCCCGGATTTCCGGTGCTTTGGGTGGTCGGGCGGCCGAGGAAGAAATCTTCGGCTATGATGAGGTGACTACCGGTGCCGGTGGCGATTTACAGCAAGTCTCTGATATGGCCCGTCAGATGGTGACTCGTTTCGGGATGAGCGATTTGGGTCCTTTGTCCCTAGAAAGTCAGGGGGGTGAAGTGTTCCTCGGTGGCGGTTTGATGACTCGTTCCGAGTATTCTGAGAAGGTCGCTACTCGCATCGATGATCAGGTGCGATCAATCGTGGAACACTGCCATGAAATTTCTCGGCAAATTATTCGCGATCATCGCGAAGTGATCGATCGAGTGGTGGACCTGCTGATCGAAAAAGAAACGATCGATGGGGGAGAATTCCGGCAGATTGTGGCTGAATACGCCTACGTTCCCGAAAAAGAACAGTTTGTACCACAGTTATAGGTTGATTTCAATTCATAGGCGCTCGGGTGGGTTAAAGCTCACCCGATTTTTTTATCCCAATTAAGGGTTCAAAAGCTGCAAAAATAAGGATTAAATTGCCTAAAATCTGTAAATAGACAATTTAATTGATTATTATTCTCATTCTTAATTCTCCTGACTACTGACTACTGGCTACTGACTCCTAACCCTAACAATAATTTTTTGATTTTTACAATTAGTCGTCATCATCATCGTCATCGTCTTTTTTATCCCGTTGATTATTGCCGTCTTTTTGCTGCTTTTCCCCGTCTTTATCGCTATCTTCGTCTTTTTGCGGGGATTCCACCGTGGTAGGGACGTTTTTCGGTTCTTCGGCTTCTTTTCCTCCCTGACAAGCACCTAAAACCGTAGTCAAAGTTAACAGAATCAGCAAAACTAAGGATTTGATTTTCATGGTCTTTCTCCCCACTCGATCGATAAATATAACAATTTTAAGACTTTTGGGCGGTGGATAGCTTGGCTAATGCCAAGAAAGTGCATTCCCAGACTAAACGGGGTTGAACGTAGGCTAACAGCTGCCGGCGGGTTTTTTCCAAGATTTCTAAAATCGATCGCTCTCGTCGTCGTTGCCAATCCTCATACTGAAGATAACTTACATACCATAATTGGGTTTCCGTGTCAAGAGTTTGAGCGATAATTTTGGCTAATTCCAGTGCTTGGGAAAGTTTTAGGGGAAATTTGCTCAAAGATCGCGGTAAATCTTGGGGGAGACTGTCGAGAAACTCTAAAGCGGCGATCGCTTCTCCGGGGCTACCTTGGGCTAAACCGAGAATTGCTGGATAATTGAGAACGCGAGCGTGTCCGTTAGAGCGGAGGACTTGAGCGAGATTTTCTTCCGAAAGACGCTGAAAAGGGATATGTTGACAGCGAGAAACGAGAGTGGGTAGTAAAGAGGAAGGACTGGGAGCAATCAGGATTAAAGTGGCTTTTCCCGGTTCCTCAAGCGTTTTTAAGAGGGCATTTGCTGCTGATTCCGTCATGGTGTCTGCTTGCTCGATCACTACCACAGAGCGGGACGATTCCAGGGGAGGACGACTTAAAAAGTTAGTAATCTCGCGAATTTGTTCGATGCGGATTTGCGGGGGGGCTTTACGCTTGAGATTGCTTTCCTGTGCTTCTTTTGCGGTGAGCAGTTTGCCTTGGTGTTGATAAGTGGGTTCAATCCAGAGTAAATCGGGATGATTGCCCCCCAGAAAGCGTTTCAGGATTAATTCCCTTGCTTCCGGCGATCGATCTCTAGTTAACAAGTCTTGACAGAAACATTTTGCGGCCAGATTGCGTCCAATCCCCTTAGCGCCGGCGAATAAGTAAGCGGGAGCGATCGAATTGATTTCAAGCGCTCTTTGTAGTAGTTCAATGGCCTGATTTTGACCGATTAACCGTGACCAATCTATCATCTTTTCCCTGCCATGGCTCGCTATTCCTGTTCTTATTTTGTCGGAATTTCTCCCCATCAGACCGGGCTTTTATACGATGATATCCTAAGTTTGGGTGAATTTGAAATCATCAAGCGCCGGACCGATGTCTTGCTTTTATCGGAAGTTCCTAACGATGCTCTCTTTCCCCAGTTAGTGAAAGTGGAATTATTTATTCATCCTCCCACTAGCTCGGAGCTTCAGATTGATTTATTGGTAAAAAATCATGAATTGCCCCTGAGAACTAATAATCGTTGTCGGCAATTTTTCCAATCTATTCACCAGATTATTACCAAAAATTATCAAGGCCAATCCCTGACCAGAATTACTGCTTAACCCGATTTGTTCCTGTCTCCGTCAACTGACAAAGACGGGTACAAAATACCATCTTATAGCAGTTATCTTAATGGTGAGGTGGGAAGTCTCTAGTTTTTGGGAACGCCAGAACAGTAGCTGGTCATCCAGAGATGATACCAAATTGGGTGCATCTCAATTTGGTCGAAATATCTATATTAGAGCGTTTCTCCTAAAGATGAAGTGTAACCCAATTTAGTAAGCTAAACGGCGCTTAACCTGCATGATCCAACAGCTATAACCCTTTTGGAGTCTATATCGGTGATCCGAAGTAAAAGCCGTTTAGCTTATAATGTTTATTCACTTTTCCTGGTAACGCTGGCCATCACCCACGCCAGATAACTTCTGCATCATAGCGATCCAGTTTCGACGGTCGGTGTGCATGGGCTTTGTTAGACTAAGAGCCCACAATCTCAGGAATTGGGCTCTCCCAGGTTTGGTGGGTAAAATGTATTCTAAGATACATTCCTCCTAGCGAGGGAGTGGAAGGAACCACAGAGACACAGAGGACACAAAGATCGATCGATCTAGGTCTATGTCCTCTGGCAATAACAGAAAGGAAAATTGTTAGAGTAATTTCTGTTGTTCAGCTTCCTGAAGAGTTTGATGTAGATGATAAAGAGTAATTAATATTGTCAATCCTAAAATGAGAGACAAGATTGGCAAAGAAACTATCTCCACTCCTACACCATGTTGACGCATTAGATAAGGAAAATAACTGAAGAGAGATACAAGATTAATAATAATTGGCACGAAAAAATAACGGGGGTAATAAAAACCAAAAATAATGGAAATAACATCGGCAGCAAAAAAGTATCTTTCGTGCATCTTCGGCAGTACATAAGGGACAACCAAGACTGAGATAAGAGCCAGTTGAATCATTACTGGTGTAGTAATTTTAAGGTGACTTTTGTAAATTATGTAAACGAGGTACACAATAACAGTTACTGTCAGCAATGATCCCAGGGGCACAACCCTTGAATAAAATTGATTGGAAATCCATAGATATAGATTAGGAGCATTTAATGTCAGATATTTAAATGTTCCGGCTTGATTGAGATAAATTGACAATAAACTGTTTATTGATCTGCCTGCCATCCAACTTGGAACTAGAGAGATAAAATATACTAAGGGAACAATTAATAATGAAGACCAAGAGATATATTTTTTGACACCAAGCATGATTAAAAAAGGCGCAAAAAACATTGCTTGTTGCTTAAAAGAAACAGCGATACCAAAACATATTAATCCTAATATATTTCGCTCAATAGCTAGATAATAGAGACAGGCAACTAACCAAAATGTATAAAGCATATCTGTCTGTCCCCAGTAAGAACTATTCAAAAAAACTGTAGGGGAAAACAAGACAATAATAGCAGCAATAATTGGTAATTTGCCTCTAGAATATTTGAGGCGAACTAGCTTATAAACAAAAAAAGCACAGAGAAAATCAAAAGGGATTGTAATCAGCTTGATAGCAAGAATTTTAGGCAAACTAGAATAAATATAAGAAGCAATAACCATTAAATACAAGTAAGGAGGATTGTAGTTAGCAAAATCATATTTAAAAGCACTAAATCCTCCGTTCTGGACGATAAAATCATACCACTTACTGTAATATTTCATATCCGAGGTTGAGTTTTGCCAGCGACTCAGCCGTAGTAAAAAGGCAAGAATTACACTAATTATCACAATGGTTTGATTTTCAAATCTGCGCCAGAAACTTTGTAGTAAATTCATGAAAAATAACCTAATTAAACATCAAATATTAAGTGTAAGTAGCTGGTTGTAATTAAATATGAAACTTGGGATGGGCATCTTGCCCGTCCACAGGAACTAGAAGCCTCTTCCACTGTCTAACAACTGTAACTGTTCAGGGGGGGGGGTGTCAAGCAGCCAGTGGTATTGACCCTGTGGAAGGACTCTCCTGGAGCAGCAGAGAGGGAGAATTATACTAAATCCAGTTATTAAAAACTGATTATCTATTCTCTTCCTGCGTCGATTTGAGCGGGGGAAATTGACGACGTAAAAGCAAGGAATTACTCACTACCATAACCGAACTAAAAGCCATCAAAGCTGCTGCTAGGGCCGGACTGAAAGCTAGACCCCAACGGGGCAGTAATAAACCACCGGCAATGGGAATAGCAAAGGTATTATAACCCAAAGCCCAAAAAAGATTTTGTCGGATTTTTTGCCATGTGGCGAGACTTAAATGCAGAGATTGCACCACATCCTCCAGGCGATCGCTAATTAAAACGATCCCAGCCGTTTCCATGGCCACTTCCGTGCCACCGGCCAGAGCAATACCGATGTTAGCCTGTCCTAGTGCAGGAGCGTCATTGATACCATCCCCGACCATAGCCACGATTTTGCCCTCTTTTGTCTGTAGGTCGGCAATTAAGGCGGATTTTTCGGCGGGAGCAACTTGGGCATAAAATTGGCTAATACCCAAACTATTAGCGATCGCTGTCACCACTTCTTGGCGATCGCCACTGAGTAAAATCACCTCTAAACCGAGTTTTTGCAACTGATTAACGGTTGTTTGAGCATCGGGACGTAATCGATCCTGAAAAGCGATCGCGCCGAGTAATTGTTCTTCCATACCTAGATAAATCACCGTTTTACCCGCTTGTAAAAGCTCTTGAATCCCCCAGATAGTTTCATCGATTTTAATGCCGTTCTGCGCCAACCATTGCCGATTTCCTAGAACAATTTTCGACCCCTGCACCCTTGCAGAAACTCCCAATCCGGCCACAGTTTGAAAATCTTCCCCCGTCAGGTTAGTAGGAAGAGTAACCGCGTCTAAAATCGCCCGAGCGAGGGGATGATTAGTACCACTCTCCACTACTGCGGCTAATTGTTGAATTTCCAGGGAATTAAGCTCAGAAAAACTCAAACAATCGGTAATTTCTGGATGACCTTGACTGAGGGTTCCCGTTTTGTCAAAAACCACCGTTTGCAGTTGCGAGACGGTTTCCAAAACATCACCCCCTTTAATTAAAATGCCCCGTTCGGCTGCTAAACTGGTTCCCACCAGTAGGGCCGTCGGTGTGGCTAAACCGAGAGCGCAGGGACAAGCGACCACAAGCACAGAAATCGCTAATTTTAGGGACAAAAGTAGGGGAGAAGTGGGTTGAATCATCTCGTGGTGTCCTGTGGTTGACCCTAACACCTCTGGAAAGAGCCTAGTTCCCCAAAAATACCAAAAGAGCAGCACAATTAGGGCAATTATCATGACTCCGTAGGCAAAATAACCCGCTACCCGGTCCGCTATCTTCTGCACCGGGGCCTTGCGAGTTTGGGCTGATTCCACGGCTGCGATAATCTTAGCTAGGGTGGTATCGGTCCCCACCTGACGAGTTTGTACGGCGATCGCACCAGAGAGATTGAAACTGCCAGCAATGACTATATCTCCCATTTCCTTAACCACCGGCAGCGATTCCCCCGTTAACAAAGCTTCATCTACCGTGGTTCTTCCCTGAATAATCTCCCCATCCACGGGAATTTTTTCCCCGGGTAAGACGCGCACCCATTCCCCGACGCGCAGCTGTTCCACCGGAATCGCCACACCCACACGGTCATCTGTACTACCAATTAGGTGAGCCACTGCCGGTTGTAGGGAAGTAAGCGCTTCTAAGTCTGCGGCTGCGCGATGACGGGAATGCGCTTCTAGAGTCCGTCCGAGGAGAATAAAACCTAACAGCATGACTGGTTCATCGAAAAAGCACTCTAAACCGAGATTAGGGAAGATAAGAGCCAAACAACTGGCTATATAGGCGCTACCTGTGCCTAAACTAACGAGAGTGTTCATATTTGGCATTCCGTGCCGTAATCCCCGCCAACCATCGATGAAAATATCGCGGCCGGGGAATAAAATGGCTAGGGTGGCTAAAGTCCAGTGAAAAGCAATACTTTGAAAGATGGGGATTTCTGGTCCCCCGATGTGGTGTAAGTGACCAATCAGGGAAAAAACCAGTAAACAACAAGCGATCGCTAATCGGTATAATTGTTGTTGCCGTTCTTTTTGTTGGTTTTGCAGCCGTTGATTTTGTTGAGAAAGGGGAGTCGATGAGCTGCGCGGTTGGGTGGGGAATCCGATCGCGGTTAATTTTGCGGCTAATTGCTCTGGTGCGATCGCATCTGGTTGGTATTCAATCACGGCAATTTCCGTGATTAGGTTAACTTGGGCCGATTTTACCCCTTGATTTTGGCTGAGTTGTCGTTCTACGGCACTAACACAGCCAGCGCATTTCATGCCTTTTACGTCTAGAGTAGCGGTTTTTAGTCCAGTTTCGGCGGCTAGGATCATAGAAAAAGTAGGCAAGGATGGTCTTTACTTCTATCCTAGAAATTATCGACGGATTTTTAAACTATTTTAGCGAGTAGGGTTACAGATAGATGAAATTTCATTACAGATAGCTGAAATTTCAGGTAGCCGATCTGGTAGTGGACTGACACAGCTAAAATAGGGCAATAGATAGGCTCAACTGAGGACATCAATCATGGGAAGATGTAGGCGAGATAAAGTTTATCTGACAGTCGCACAACGAGAAAACTTTGAACAAATCAGTGGGGAAGGGTTCATAACAGAGTACGCTAATCGGCATAACACGCTTATCGTAATATTATACGGAAAACTTCTCGCGATCGCTCCATTTGAGCGTAATATACGGAAAGATTCTTAAAAAAATGCGTATTTGGCGTGATATACGGAAAATTTCCGCGTAATATATAGTTAGGAGTACATTATCCCATTCCATAAAGTAATTAACTGGGCAGTAACTATATACTGTTTAGAATTTCTAAGAGTGAGAACTCTTTATCCTGATCTATAAGAATCTGTTTAAAGGAAACACGAAAATCAATGACACAAGCTGAATTTTACACATCAAATCAGAGCATTGCTGAGGGTTATGATAGCTACACAATCCTCCTGATTCCTGAGTTTGGATGGCTTGGAGACGAAGAGCAGCAAGAAAGTAAGATGGATATGGATAAAGTTCTCCAACGTTTCCATGCCTTTGGGCAAGCTATAGGCTCTAAAAATCTTTCCTGTTGGTTCTATGAAGCAACTGTTCTCGAAAAGCCAATGGAAGGATGCTATGTTCATCAAGTTATAAGTGAAGAGCTAACTTATAATCAAGTCCTTCAAAGAACGCGTACTAAATACTATCATGTTATGAGTTCTTCATATGATTTTAAGCGAGCAAGAGAGTACTGTGATAAATTCAACTTGAGCTACAACTATGGTCCGTATATCGTTTATATGGAAAGACATCCAGATTCCGTGGATAAACCGAATTTTATAATAAAAACTAACGGTTTGTCTACTTCTCAATTTATTGTTTTGCTCAATGAATTAGAACAATCAATTACTACAAGAAATAAAAAATTTAGAGAGTTAAGGTTGAAGGAAATTTTTGAGTACATAAAGGCTCTATTTATAAATGGTAAAGAAGATATTTTCAAAATTGTTGAACTTATTAAGAATTGACGACTGTTTGAATTATTAGCTGATGTTACGTGGAATGAATATTGCCCTCACCCCTAACATCAGCCTGTAGGTTGGGTTGACCCAAGGAAACCCAACATCAATCAACTCATAGCAGAGTGCGATCGCCGATCTTGTAGGGTGCGTTAATGAAATGTAACGCACCTTATCTAATGTTCAAAATTCGTGCGTTACGCTAACGCTAACACACCCTACTGGACTGTTTGAGCTAATTTGGTGTATTAGTGCGATCGCCGATCTTGTAGGGTGCGTTAATGAAATGTAACGCACCTTATCTAATGTTCAAAATTCGTGCGTTACGCTGACGCTAACACACCCTACTGGACTGTTTCAGTGCGATCTTGTAGG